>Ga0255767_1000357_pt1 | contig 40793 bp, 23 predicted proteins | sample 071ome_24_FD_179967 | JGI IMG/M metagenome (GOLD analysis project Ga0255767, IMG submission 179967) | Coastal salt marsh microbial communities from the Groves Creek Marsh, Skidaway Island, Georgia - 071402CT metaG (version 2) | ecosystem: Environmental > Aquatic > Marine > Intertidal zone > Salt...
CGTAGCTGCCTCCATCGCCTCTTCCGGCAGATTCGCCGCGTCAAGCCGCTCGCGCAGTTCGTCCACTTCGGCCATCATCGGATCGGATCCGCTCAGCTCTTTCTGAATCTGTCGCAGCTGCTCGCGCAGAAAGTACTCGCGCTGAGATTTACCGAGTTTCTCCTGGACTTGGGACTGGATGCGATTGCCCACTTCGAGAATCTCTATTTCGCGTGCCAAGAGTTCGGTCAGATACTGCAAACGCTCTTTGACATTGAGCGCCTCTAGCAGGTCTTGGTGTTCAACTAATTGCAGGTCGAGATTCGATGCGACAAAGTCACAGAGGCGGCCGGGATGATCGATATTGACGACCATGACCTGCAGTTCATCAGGCAGATGGGGCATCATTTTGACGATTGCCTGGAATTGGTGCAAGACGGTCCGACTCATCGCCTGCACGGCCATGGAGTCCTCGTCCTCTACGTCTTCTAAAACCTCTACCTTGGCACGCATAAACGGCTCATCGTAGACGATCTCTCCGAGACGCGCGCGATCGATGCCCTGAACAATAAGCCGCATAGAGCCATCCGGCATGCGCCACACCTTATGGATTTTAGCCACGGTGCCGACGTCGTGGAGTTCCTCGCCCGATGGACGCTCTTCCTCCGCGCTCCGCTGGGCAAAAATGGCGATGAGATCGCCGTCCTCCTGAGCCGCCTCTACCGCGCGTATGGAGTGGGCTCGAGACGCCGTTAACTGCTGGGGCATATAGGGGTAGACTACGCTGCTGCGCAGGTGTAGAATAGCAAGCGCCTCGGGCTTGGGCGACTCTGCAGACTTTATATCAGATGATTCAGTCTCACTCAATATCTGGCTCCTCTAGGCGAGGCCCGATGCGACGAACGCACCCTTTGGCCTAGCTCTGCCAAACGGGTCGTAAAAGCCGCAATGGGCTCATCTAGAGTAGACGCTGCCCCCTTGAGTGTCAAGATCGCATTTAGGAGAATCTCAGCCCCCCGATTCCCCCTCTATTCGGCCGTCGATTGACGAGCCAGTTAATGCGCTTAGCAGATACTCTCAAACGCGTATCAAACAGTTTTCTTCCCCCAACCCGTTGGGCGTTTTTTCCGCACAGCGCGGATCGTCACACCACTCACCGTCTACGACAAAGCGATACTGGTACACGCCAGGCGCAAGCGTAACCGTCGTCTTCCAAATGCCGTTTTTTCCCTCATTCAACAGCCGGCCATCGGGCACCCATTCGTTGAAATCTCCCGCTAGATAAACCGCCCGCGCACTCGGCGCGGCCAGCTGAAACACCTTGCGCTTTTTTTTCGCGCTTTTCACCGCCATAATCAATCTCCTCTATCTATTCTTGTTCAGACCGTGCTCAATGAACATGATCCACTACCCCCACAAACGGCAAAATAAATGCCATATACATGGGAAAATCATAAATACCTGTTTTATATGTTTTTACACACAAAAAGAGACCCGCCCCTTCGCTTATAATATTACATTTATGTATTTATATGTGTTAATTTAATTACAAATATGTCCTTTTTGATGGTTTGTAGAAAATGACGCTACCTCCGCAACATCCTGCACGCTAACTACATAGCCACTTCCCCTTCCCCCCACCTCTCTGATCGCATACATTTTGCTATGAGTTACAATAGACGACCGACTCATATCGCACATATCGAGAAACATCCGCACCATGCTTGAACGCACAGAGAAGTACCGTCTGGAAGAGGAAATGACGCGGCGTCCAGACGCCAATTGGAAGCGCTGGGGACCGTATCTGGCCGAACGCCAATGGGGCACCGTGCGCGAAGATTATTCTGCAGACGGACGTCCCTGGGAACATTTCCCGCACGACCAAGCCCGATCGCGCGCCTACCGCTGGGGAGAAGACGGCCTGCTCGGGTTCTGCGATCGCCAGTGCAGACTGTGCTTTTCTCCCGCGCTCTGGAACGGACGCGATCCCATTATCAAGGAACGCCTTTTCGGGCTCAGCGGCCCCGAAGGCAACCACGGCGAAGACGTAAAAGAGAGCTACTTTTACCTCGACGCCACGCCGACGTATTCCTATGCGAAAGCGCTTTATAAATACCCGCAGGAACGCTTTCCATATGACGACCTCGTCGCCGAAAATGCGCGGCGCAGCGCAGCCGACCCAGAATACGAAATTGAGCATACGGGCATCTTTTCCGAGGGACGCTACTTCGACGTTTTTGTAGAATATGCCAAGTCCACGCCCGAAGACCTGCTGATTAAAATTAGCGTCCACAATCGCGGGCCGGATCCAGCCTCTCTGCACCTGCTGCCGACGCTTTGGTTGCGCAACACGTGGAACAGCGGTTCGTCCCACGAGCGAGACTGGCCCAAACCCCGTCTATTCCGCAGCGAAAAAAGCGTCTACGTTGAACACTTCTCTCTCGGTCATTTCTTTATGTATGCCGAAGATGACCAGCATCGTCCGCCCCAGTGGCTGTTTACTGACAACGAGACGCGTCACCCCGGCGATGCCACTCCACGCTACGGCAAAGACGCCTTCCACCGCTATCTGATAGACGGCGATAGCAAAGCCATTAATCCACGCGAAGAGGGCAGCAAGGCAGCCGCCTTATTTCAATGCGAAGTGCCCGCCGGCGATGCACGCATTTTTCGCCTGCGGCTAGTCCGCCGCGAAGAGCGTCCACACAGTCCCTTTGATGCGTCCTTTGACGAACTCCTAGAAGAACGGCGCCGCGAAGCCGACCAACACTACGCTCAGATAGTGCCTTCTCGACTGGATACGGAAGAGCAATCCATTGTCCGCCAGGCGTATGCTGGCCTGCTATGGAGCAAGCAGTTCTACCATTACGTAGTCGACGAATGGCGCGCAGACTCGACGCATAAAGAGCGCAATCGCGACTGGTCACACCTGTTTAATCGCGACCTAATTTCCATGCCCGACAAGTGGGAATATCCTTGGTATGCAGCCTGGGATAGCGCATTTCACATGCTTCCTTTCGCACGGCTTGATCCAACCTTTGCCAAGGAACAAATGCTGCTCTTTTTGCGCGATTGGTACATGCACCCAAACGGACAGATTCCCGCATACGAATGGGAGTTTGGCGACGTGAATCCCCCCGTACACGCCTGGGCCTGCTGGCGCGTCTATCAGCTGACCGGCCCACCCGGCAAGCGCGACAGAGCCTTTCTCGCTCGCGCCTTCCATCGCCTCCTGCTGAATTTCACATGGTGGGTCAACCGCAAAGATATGAACGACGACCACCTGTTTTCTGGCGGCTTTCTCGGCTTGGACAACATCGGCGTATTTGATCGTTCCAAACCCCTGCCAACCGGCGGTAGCCTAGAACAAGCCGACGGCACGGCGTGGATGGCCTACTACTGTTCCAGCATGCTTTCCATCGCGATGGAACTGGCCATGGACGACCCGGCTTATGACGGCATGGCTTCCAAGTTTTTCGAGCACTACGTAGCCATTGCACAGGCTATGAATACCATTGACGGGAACGGACTCTGGGACGAAGAAGACGGCTTCTACTACGACCACTTACACCTAGAGGACGGCCACAGTATACCCATGCGCATCCGTTCAATGGTCGGACTCATACCCCTGTTTACCGTTGACGTCCTGCACGAATCTGTCATTGATCGTCTCCCCGGCTTTCGCGCGCGCATGCAGTGGTTCTTGGACCACAAGACGCGTGGCGATCTTCCCACCTATATGACCTATATGGAGCGGCGTTCCTCGCACGGCAGCCGTTCCGACATGCGCCTCTTGGCCATTCCTACGCAAGAGCGTCTGATCCGGCTGCTGGCCTACGTATTGGATGAAGACGAGTTTCTCTCCCCCTACGGCGTGCGCTCCTTGTCCAAGGCCCACGAGAAACAGCCCTTCTCTTTTGAAGAGGGCGGCCACACGCACGTGGTCTCCTACGAACCCGGCGAGTCCACCAGCTATATGTTCGGCGGCAACTCCAACTGGCGCGGCCCCATCTGGTTTCCTCTCAACTTTCTCTTTATCGAAGCGCTTGAGCGATACTATCAGTTTTACGGCGACAGCCTGCGGGTTGAGTGCCCCACCGGTTCGGGACAGTACATGAATCTTAGCCAAGTAGCGCGAGAGATTGAGCGACGCCTGGCGCGCCTCTTTAAGCGCGGAGACGCCGGCTTACGGCCATGCCACGGCGAGGAAGAGGCTTTTAGGGACGACCCTCACTGGCGCGACTTGCTCCTTTTCCACGAATACTTCCACGCCGATAGCGGACGCGGCTTGGGCGCCAGTCATCAGACGGGATGGACTGCACTCATTGCGCTGATCATGGAGGATCTGGCAGCTCAACGCGACTAGGCTGCACGCGAATTGACAACAGACCACGCGTTGCGTTTCATATTTACACTCGTGTATTCAATCGCGCTTTGCGCTTAAGCAGAAAGAATTTCTTTGGGCGACCAGTCCACAGCAAAACGCCGCGAACGCGCCCTCCTCGTCGGCGTTGCCCTGCCAGATATCCCTCTCTGGGATGCCGAAGATTCACTCGATGAACTGAGCCGACTCACCGATACTGCGCTTCTAGTCGAAGCCGGTCGCGTGCTGCAATCGCGTGAGCGCGTAGATCCGACCTGCTATATCGGCAAGGGCAAGGTTGAGGAGGTAAAGAAACTGGCCGGCGACCTGCAGGCCGACATGCTCGTATTTGACAACGAGCTGTCTCCTGCTCAGATGCGCAATCTAGAAAAGCGCACCGATATGCGGGTGCTCGATCGCAGCGCCGTAATCTTAGACATCTTTTCCCAGCACGCCCGCACGCGCACCGCACAGGTGCAGGTCGAGCTAGCCCAGCTAAACTATCTACTGCCACGCCTAACTCGCATGTGGACTCACCTGTCGCGTCAGGCAGGTGGCGGGGCCATACGCGGCATGGGATCAGCGGGCGTGCGCGGACCAGGCGAAACCCAGCTTGAAACAGACAGACGCATGATTCGGCGTCAGATCAACGCGCTCCACGCAAAATTAGAGCGTATCGGCAAGCAGATGGAAACCAGTCGCAAAGGACGGTCCGACCGATTTAAGGTAGCCCTCGTAGGCTATACAAATGCCGGCAAGTCAACCCTTATGCGCGCGCTTTCAGGATCCGATGTGTTGGTTGAAGATCGCCTCTTTGCAACGCTTGACTCAACGACGCGAGCCGTCGAACTAGAAGCCAAACACAAGGTATTACTCACCGACACTGTCGGATTCATAAAGCGCCTGCCTCACCATCTATTCGCATCCTTTCGCGCGACGTTGGAAGAGGCCGTCGAAGCCGACCTACTGCTACACGTGATCGACCTGAGTTTTCCCCACTACGAATCGCAGATCAAAACGGTCGATGGAGTCTTGCGCGACCTGAAGCTTGAAGATCGTCCCGTGCTCAAAGTCTTTAATAAGATAGATCAGATTGACCCCGGTCAGGAGCGTGAGATCCTGCAGGCCCACGCCGAACGCGAAGATGCCGTGGCCGTATCCGCAGCTCAGGGCATTGGACTAGACGCACTGCGCACCCGCATTATGTCGTACAGCCAGGCGAACTCGATCGAACTCAACCTACAGGTGCCTCAGGCAGAAGGCCGCCTGCTGGCCCAACTACACGGTGAAGGCCATATCTTAGACGAGCGCTATGAGGACAACGACGTGCTTCTCACGGTCCGCATGGAAAGGCATCAGGCCGAGCGCTGGCAGCTAGCGCGCTTTGCCGTATCCTAACCTAGCCGCGATAGGCTCATCTCCCTAACTGGAGAAACCTACTTGAATGGACCGTCCCTGCGCCCGCTTGCCCAACGCAGCCGCGCTTTGAGCCCGGACCAATTACACGCATTTTGGCGCAATGGGTATGTCGTAGTAGATGATATATTGGATTCGACCACCGTTGACCAGCTACGCGACCGCTACGAAGCAGTGTGCCAAGAAGCTCGGACCAGCGGCGATTTCCGCAACTTTGCCGAGCAAGTATCAAACGAGGACGAAGAGCGCGAAGTCATGGTGATCAACCAGGTTTGTGAACGCGATCTTTTCTTCAACGGCCTCTTGTATGATCCGCGCATTTTAGACGTTGTAGAAGACTTGATGGGACCCCACATACAGCTCTTCCACGATTTCCTTTTGCGCAAACCGGCCGAGCATGGAGGGTCTGTCTTCTGGCATCAGGACAACCAGGCTTGGCAAAGTATGCCTCCCAATAATATCACCTGCTGGATCGCACTGGACGATGCCGATGCCGAAAACGGGGCCCTGCGCTACATCGCGGGATCGCACCGGGACACGCTCGGCATGCCCATTGACGAAGACGGGCGACTGGAAGATATGGATCGAATCATTGCTGAAGGAGATCAGCGCGTCGCTCCGGTCCGCGCCGGCGGCGCCGTTTTTCACCACTGTCTCACCATACACGGAAGCACCCCCAACAACAGCGGGCGCATGCGACGCGCACACAGCATTATTTTTATGCAGCCGGGAACGCGCTGCGGGCGCAAACCGCCGTTTAACAGTCGTCCTGCCACCGAAGGAGACGGTTTTGACGTCTCTTTTGGCCATCCGCTCCTCAGAGGGATGGTCCAGCGCTGAAAGCGACCCTCCGCTTATTTACCCAGATAGCCCGAAGCTACCGCCTCGTCGATCATCTCTAACGCGTGGTCCCAAAGAGCGGGGATCCCCTCTTTAATATGCTCATTGCGCGCGATTACCTGCGCCCTTTTAACGCCGTGCTTACGCCACGCAGCGCCCTCTGTATGGCAATTTAGCAAGATTGGCTGAAACCGATCTAACGCCGCCGCATAGCGAGCTTCCCCCGTCTCACGCGCTTCAAATTCGTCCCAAAGCGCGCGCAGCTCTACCGCTTGCTTGTCGGGTAAAAGGTTAAATAGCCGCTCTGCAGCCGCCTGCTCGCGCTCTTCTTTATCTCTGTTACCCGCCTCGTCATAGGCGAAGGTGTCCCCCGCATCAATTTCTACAATATCGTGGATCAGCAACATCTTGAGCACGCGTAGCAGATCGAGGTCATCAACATTCGCATGCTCGATTAACAGAATAGCCATAAGGCTGAGATGCCATGAATGTTCGGCATCGTTTTCGGCCCGACCATCGGCGGGCAGCACCGTTTGGCGGAAAATCTGTTTTAATCCCTCAGCTTCCATGATAAAAGAAAGCTGCTCTTGGAGACGCGCTGCGCTCATATTCTACTCCTCATAAATCGACGGGTTATCTCGCTCTGCCAATTAACGACGCCCCATCATTTTTTGCAAAAGCAATGGGCAGCGCTCCGCCACCTAGCCGAACGCTGCCCATTGCTCTTTACTAGTATACCCCTCGCGATAAAGCTACAGCACTCGCTATTTTATCAGGGTCATCTTACCGACCTGTGCCCTCTTGCCAACGCGCACGCGATAAAAGTACAGACCCGAACCAACGGCCTGACCATTTCCGTCGCGTCCATCCCACTCCACGCGATGATAACCGGACTGCACTTGATCATCAACCAACAGGCGCACGCTCTGTCCAAGCGTATTAAAGATTTCAACCGAGGCCGCTACGAGATTGCCTCCGGCAAACGGAACGGCAAAGGGAATCGTCGTCGATGGATTAAATGGATTGGGGAAGTTTTGCTTCAAACTAAATTCCTCCGGCACGGCCAAGAGGCGTGGGTCTCCTAGCAGTTCAAGAGATACGCTCTCGTAGGACGCTCCTACCAAGCGGCCGGCAAGCAGCTGTAGCGAGTGGGGAAATCCATCGCGCTGCAGGCGGACTTTCAAACGCATTAGCTCACCGTCTCCACTGGCCGCCCAGTCGCGTCCATAGCGTGACTGAGCAACAGAAATACGGCCTGGTTCGGCCCCTACCCGAGCAAAGGATCCACGTGGGTTGGGCGCAAATACGCTACCGAGTTGGGGACCGTCCACCACGTACACATCCTCTTCTCCATATTGCCACTCCATTTCAAACGCACTCAGATCAACTAAGTTTCGCGCAACAAATACCAGCTCAACCTCATCGCCTGAGCGCCACGTTCCTCCGTAGCTAGGTGCTCGTATTTCTACACCGGCTTCTGCCAGAGATCCAACAGTGCGTTTGTAGACTGGCGGTGCACCAAAGCCGGTGCTGTTATCGATATTAGACGTAGCGAGCGAAAGATCTTCTACACCTACTCGGCTGTCGTTATTCATATCCGCCTGCTTGAAGTAAGCCGCCCCGGCATTAGTGCCCCAAGCCGCGTCAATGGCGTTGACGTCATCTTCGTCTACTTCGTTGTCCCCTGTTACGTCACCGCCCTTGAGCAGGCGCCCATCCTGGGCCAATAAGAACGACTTGTCTCCGCGTACATCGGAAGAGAAAAAGCCCTGATCCGCACTCATAACGAGCAATTCACCGCTGCGAATTAAGAGCGTGTCCGAACGGCCGCTCAAATGGCTTGTATCTTTTACCGTAAGCACATAGCGACCCGGCGGAATGTGGGTTAGGGAAAGATCTCCTGCAGACGTCGTCTGCACTTCAACTGTATCGGGACTCGCTCCATCGACATCGTTGGTCGAACGGAAGGTGCCATCCGTTATATCAACCGTGCTGCCCGGTTCGCGCAGATGCACATCGAGCAGCGTTGCGTGATCGCCATTACCCAAGGCCCGTCCTTCGAGCAGCACGGTCGCTTGAAGCGCCCCGCGCGGTATCGACCGAATCTGAGCGCTCTGGACGGAAAGTCCCGAACTCTGCCTGAGTGCCGTTGAAGTACCGCTTGCACTGAGCGCCGTTTCCGCGTCAAACGGCAGCACGTGAGATGCCTGAAAATTGCTATTAAGCGCCACTTGAAAACGCGCTACCGCCCGTTGGTTTTGCGCAGATCCGACAACCTCTCCACCACTCTTGTTTTTCGTAAAGCGAAGTTTACCGCCAGAAAACGCATTCTCCACGACGGTGCCACCCGAAAAAACAGTTCCTATATCTGTGAAGGGCGTAGCGCTGTTAACAACAGTATATAGGTTGGCATCTACGGTAATAACGGCACTGATGGATTCGATAGACTCACCATCTGACTGCACCAAGACTTCAAGGGTTAGCGTATCCCCAGCTGCGGCGGCTATCTTACTAGGGCTAAGAGACATGTGAGGGGTCGTACCACTCCCTACGCCGACGACGAGCTGATTTGAGGCCTTGCTCAGCCGACCGGCAGCGTTGTTGGCAAACGTGGGGTCGGCGCTGATGGCTGCATAGACTGAAAATGAGCCTTCTACCATCTGAAAATCCGCCGTGCTCGTATCCCAATTAAACGCATTGTCTGCGCTCTCTCGCAGCGAGGTGATCGCCCCGCTGGGCGTGCCGTCTGAGCTGTTGATTATAAAAGCGTTTCCGCTGCCTTCGGCTACGCTGGCCTCCAGCTCTATCAACGAGCTAACATCCGGATTTGAAGCTGCATACAGACGGATATAGGCGTCGTCCGTACCCGAACCATCGTCGACCATATAATCGTCCCATTCGAGGCGCACAATATCGCCGCGACTGATTTCTGGCAGGCGCGATTCCAGCAATACAAAGGGCGTATGCGTCAGGACGAGCGACCCACCGCGGACCACCGTCGTATTTGAACCGTCCGTCGTAAGGGCGTAAATCCACACCTGTCGCCCGCTGCGCGGCACGGCGTTGGCCGGATTGCGCAGATCCCACACGTACATATCTGAGAGACCGTCGCCGTCCTCTAGGAGTCCGCTGACAATAAGCTGCGTATCAGCATCGCTCGTCAGCGCCATAGGCGACGCACCTGAGGCCGTTGCATAGTCGGTAACGGCCGGATCGTCTGTCGTGAAGTAGAGATCAATAATCGCGTTGTCATCCAGATCTCCGTCGCCCGGACCCTTTTGCCATTGAATGGTGTATATGGGCTGAGATCCAGTGTCTATTGAGCGCTGCGTATCTACGGCCGGCTCATAAAAGGCAAAGGAGGGTGCGTGTCTGACCACGAGCGGTGCGCCGCTCTGTCCAACGGTCGTCGTGATCGAATCCGTGGCCACGGCGTACACATAATACGATCCCTCTGCAACCAGTGGAGACGTGACGTCCCAGACAAAAGAGCGATCCCGCGCGGTCAGCGTCGTCGAGCCCGTAAGCGTACTCGCACGCGTTCCCGACAGGCTCTTGCCCAGTACAAAGTTATTGTTGGGATAGGCTCCCTTAACAGACACAGACGTCAGTCCACCCACAGCGGAATAGAAGAGCTGCACGCGCGCTTCGCTATCGTAGTCTACTACGCTGAGCTTCAGATCGTACGGATTGGCCTTCACGCCCGTGCGCACGCCTGTGTCTACTGTATCAGACTCGGTTGGAGCAACCTGCTGCACAATCGGACCGTGGCGGATCGTCAACGGGCCGGAACTGACCGCGTATACCGGCGGATTGCGCTGATCGTCGGCGACGGCATAGATATAGTACGGGCCGCTGGCCATGCGTAGGATTGAGGCGAAGAGCGCCGATTCTTTTAACGCCTGCGGAGGATCGTCCCAAGTATAAGTTTCGTTATCCCCCTCTAATAGATCGCCGGTGCCGCTGGCATTAACCGCCAGATTGTCATTTTGATCGGCGATCAGCGTAGCAAAGATGCGTATGTCCTGCACGCTGCGCAGTCCGTCCGTCGGATAGGCGTAGAGCGCGACGTTCAAATCGCTTCCCATATCGTCGTCTGCATCGTGCACGCTGTATTGAATGGGAAAGGACGTGTTGGCCGTATCGTCGCTACCATCGGGCTGTGCGATAGAAATCGTGGGGCTCGTGTTAGAAGCTACGACGTCGACATCGGCACCCAGCATAAAAAAGGATCCCACCCCGACAAACGATCCCGACGGATCGCTAGCTACCCGCACGCTGCGTGCGGCCAAACCCGTGCCTCCCGCACTCGCAATGCTATTGGTGATCACTTGAATATTGGTCGACGAGTCGCTGCCAAGGACGTTCAACTTCACGAGAAGACCAATTTTATCGTCGTCGTCTCCCCACTCGTTTAGTCCCGAGCTATCTTCGTCTAAGCGCCCTTCAAAATACTTGTCGTTATCAGCCAACGTCGGACCAACCGATTCCCAGTCGCCGGCCAGAAAGCCGTCGGACGAATCGGCCAGCGCGCCCAAGCCGGCACCGCTCTCCGCGTCGGCTACGTGCACGTAGACTAAATTATTGGTCAGCTCGGACGCGACCGTCTGCGGGTTAATAGGCGCGTAGGACAGCGTATACTGGTAGGCCCCTACGGGAATGGATTCATCCTCCCAGGTTATATCGCGTCCCAGCACTTTAAAGTAGGCGTGATGATTTACATCGGTCGCGCCCTTAACGCCGAATCCCTCACCCGCGCCACCGGCAAATGCCATGTAGACATTCAGCTCGTCTGGATGCACGGCCAGCGCAGGACTCAGCTGGAAAATATCCGATGCGGCAATCCCATCTTCCGTACCGACATCCGAATCGTCGTCGGCGACTTTCTCGGGCAGAGTCCACGAAACGCCGTTATAGCGCGCATAGTACAGGTCGTGTTCGCCCGCACCGCTGTAGCCTGCGCTAAACGCGATGTGGAGATCTCCCCGACTGTCGAGGCGATCGTCTACGGCGGCCGCTACGCGTTCCGTTATCTCCCAGTCTAATTCGACATTATACGCTTCACTACCATCGCCAAAGAGTCCATCACTCCACGGCGAACGCGCCGTATTCCAAGAGGCGCCGCTGCCTACCGATCCAAGATCGCTATAGTCGTTAAAATAGATCCCTTCAAGCGGTGCATTCGTTCCCATTTTAAACAGCGAATACACCCGATCGGGTAGCCGATTGCGATCGACAACTACGCCGGGAAAATAGTAGGTGGCATCTGTTTCTAATGCTGCATTGGAGGCCGCCTCGTCGACAAATGAGGAAACGATTGCCCCATCGACATTCTGATTCCATCCCGCAGCACTTACGTCTACCCAGGTCGTATCCGTTGACAGACGTTTGTGTTCAATCTGGTTGTTTACATCGCTGAAATACACCAGATGCAGCGCGTCGTCGTCGCCCAGCGCCAGATCGGGACCGGTGCTGCGACCGGCATCGGGCGTAAGGCGTATCCCACCCGTGCCAGCGGCGCCCGTCTCACCGATCGGCAATATCGAGAAGGGAGAGGAGAAGCGATTAACTTTGGCCAACATGACATCGTCGTTGCCACCGCCCGTGCTCGTGCCGCGCACATAGCTGATAAACACGTTGTCGCGATCGTCAATGACCATCCGCGGGAAGGCCGTATTCCGGCTCTCAGTCGCACCCACTTTGGTATCGTTCACCTGCACCGGTGTCTGCCACGATCCACCACCGTCCACTGAATAGGCAAAGTAGACGTTTTTTTTCCGCTCGTGATCAGCAGTTGAGACAAAGGCGTATACAACGCGGGGCTGACCGCCACTATCGACCTCCAGGTCAAGCGTAGAAAACGAATCTCCCTGTCCATCGGTCGTTAGTGGGTGGTAGGTTATCTGTCCACTGACGGCAACGGGCGTAGAAAAGCTGGCCCCGCCGTCAAAACTCCGCGCGTATAGAACGCGATACAGCGGCGTACTGCCTCCCGTATAGATAAAGCTGGAGCGAGGCGCCCCCGCAGTCTGCTCAATCCACGCCATGTGAATAGTGGGATGGGTCGCCGTGCCCGATCCCTCGAGTGCAGGCCCTTCACCGCGCACGCCAAAGGGAACGACATCGGTCATCGCAATATCGACCTGCATACCGTCGGTATCCGTAGCACCGACCTGCACGCTTTGCTCGACGCTGTGAAAGTGACCTATAACGGGATATTCGGACGTGGCGGCGCGATCGATATCGACGCGCACGCCAATCGGAGAGCCGACCACGAAATCCTCGGCGACGGTGCTGTCTTGGGACGAGAAGCCCACGGGTGTGGCATTCTCAAAGGTCGGTTTATCCGCCTTGGCCACCGTCGCATATAGCAATGCACATGCGATATACAGCGGGAGGCATCTCATTACTTGACCAACGTCATTTTACGCGTCTGGCGAAATGAGTCTGCCTCTAGTAGGTAGAAGTAGGTCCCCGTGCCAGCCTGCAGACCGGCTTCATCACGACCGTTCCACTCTAGCGTGTGATAGCCGGCTTCCATCGGACCGTCAACCAGCGTGCGCACCTTTTGCCCGAGCACGTTAAATATCGCCAGGCGGACCTGCGTCCTCTGCGGCAGCGCCAGCGGAATACTCGTGCTTGGATTAAATGGATTGGGGAAGTTCTGGTCTAAACCCGGGGCCTGAGGTAGGATCCAATCGAGCAGCGACCCACTCCAGCGGACCCTCTGCTGATCGTACTCAGTGCTCAGTAAAAGGCCGCTACCCGGCTGCAGCGTGTGCAGCGCATCTTCGCGTAGCACCTCAAATTGCAGTCTGGCGAGCTGGCCGTCGCCTTGGCCAGACCACGCCTTGCCATAGCGAGACGATAAGACGCGCAGACGACCGTCTGCTTCAGCGCGCACGTCAAACACCGATCCACTTGGATTGCCGGCAAATACGTCACCCGCCTCGCCGCCGCCAGGCAGCAGGCGCAGCGCACGCGGATCAACGCTCAGGTCAAACTCGTAGCCAGCCAAATCGTCTAGGCTGCGCGCCTGCACGACCACCTCTATGCGCTGACCGGTAAAAAGGGGCTGACGTGGATCAAAGATCGGCACCACTTCTACCTGTGCGCCCGCGTTATGTGACCCTACCGCGCGCTTGTAGACCGGCGGTGCACCAAACCCCTCGCTATTGCCGAAGTTAGAAGTCGTAGCCGTCAGATCAGCGGCCCCGACTTGGTTGTCGTTATTGAGATCTGCTTGCTTAAAGTTGGCCGCTGACGCATCGGTGCCCCAGGCGGCGATAATCATATTGACGTCGTCTTCGTTGATCTCGTTGTCTTCGCTCACGTCACCGGCAATCAACAGGCGTCCCGAACTGCCCAGCAGCGTCGTCGGAGAACCCCGCAAATCCGAACCGAGTAGACCGCCCACATCGGATCCAATCGTAATGGTCTGACCGTTGGCAATCGTAAACGTATCCGTGCGGCCGCTGACGTGGGACGTATCCTTAATCGTCAACACGTAGCGTCCGGCCGGCACGCTTAACAGGGTCAGCGCGCCGCTTGTAGCGCTCTGCACCTCGACGGTATCACTCGTGGCTAAGTTATCGTCATTGGACGTGCGGAATGCCTGGTCTGCAATATCGACGGTACTACCCGGCCTGCGTAAATGGATATCGAGCAGCGAGGTATAGTCGTACGAACCCAGCGTGCGTCCCTCCAACTCAACCGTGGCAATGATTTTGCCGCGCGCAACGCGGGCAAACTGCGGATCCACGAGGCTGAGGCCCTCTACGTTATCCAGCGGATCGCTCTTGCCGACTACGCCCAATACGGTTCCCGTTTCCCCCGTGGAAAATGTCACTACAGGAGACGCCTTTAGTCCGGTCGTAGGCACGAGTTGGAAGCGCGCTAGATGCGCTGGCTCCGTTTCCGAGCCCACAGATTCACCCTGAAATGTCGACTTGGCGAAGCGCAGCTTTGCGTTGGCCGAGTCATAGGTATTTTCAATCGGATTCGTCCCAGCAAATACGTTGCCTAAATCAACAAAGGGCTGTAGGCCGGCCTCAGTGCTCTGATCAACAATCGAAAAACTCGAATCACCGAGGCCGAGTATGATCTGCACAAAGTTGATCGGACTCGCGTGCTGTACGACTACGTCGAGCGTAACCGTATCGCCCACTGCAACCGTCTGGTCGGTCGGACTCAGACTGATGTGAGGCGTTGCGCCCGTGCCCCCTATAGACAGAGGCGTTGCGCTGCGACTTAGCGTCGTCGACGCGTTGTCGCTAAACGTGGCGTCTTTGCCAATGGCCGCATATAGGTAGTACGTCGTCGATGCAGCCCCAAACAGCTTGGTGTTCCAGTCGAAGAAGTTGGCGCTGTCCTCGCGCACGCTGGCAATCTGCCCACTCGTCAACCCATTTGAGCTGTTGATGAGAAAACCACCAGCGCCAACGTTTGCCTCGAGCGCGGCCAGGGTGCTCAGATTGGATTGAGGAGAAGCGTAGAGGCGGATATAGGCGTCGTCCGTGCCCAAGCCATCGTCCACCATATAGTCGTCCCAGCTCAGACGCAGCACATCGTTCTTCTGAAACGAACTATAATCATCTAACTTGGAGCTAAGTAGGTTGATATGGGGATCATGGGTCATAGTCAGCGCGCCGCCCAGAGACGTTGTGCTATTGCCTTTCTCATCGCTGATCACAGCGTATAGCCAAACCTTGCTCCCACTTTGCGGCACATCGTTCGGCGGATTGCGCACGTCCCAGACATACATATCCGATGCCCCTTCAGCGTCTTCTTGCAGTCCTTTGACCAGCAGGCGCGTATCGCCATCCAAGAGCAGAGAATCAGGGTAGGACTCATAGCTTATAGTCGCTGGATTATCCGTCGTGAAGTAGAGATCGATGGTCGCATTATCATCAAAGTCCAGATCGCCGCGTCCCTTTTGCCACTGTATCGTAAAAACGGGCTGTTGTCCCGTATTAATGCGACGATGCGTGTCGCGCTGCGGCTCGTAAAAGGTAAACGACGGCGAATGCTTAACCGTCAGCATAGCCGCACTCTGCCCCACAGTGGTGGACGTGGAATCGCTGGCGACCAGATAGACAAAGTAGCTGCCTTCGGCTACGGTCTGTGAATCGACACTCGCCCCAACGCGCACGGCAACTGAGTCTCTAACGTCCCAAGAGAATTCTACGTAGCTGCTGGTCAGCGTATCCGAATGCGTTATGGGAATAGCGCGCACGCCAGCCAAGCTCTTGCCGAGCGTAAACTTTTGATTTGGAAACGCGCCGATGGTCGAAACCGACTGTAAACCACTTACCGATGAATAGAAGAGCTGAATTTCTGCGGAACCTTGCAGGTCAAAATCGCGCACGCTAAAGTCGAGATCGTAGGGATTAGCACGAGCTCCCGAGCGCACGCCCGTATCTACGGTATCAGACGCAGCCGGATCGACGTAGGCAATAATCGGCACGTGATTGACCGTAAGCGCACCCGGGCTCCGCGCAAAAACAGGTGGATTCTTCTGGTCGTCAGCGACCAAATAGATGTAGTAATCACCGCTAATTACCTGATGGATACTGGCAAAGAGTTTGGCCTTTAACGCCGCAGGTGGATCGTCCCAGGTATAGCTTTCATTAACGCCTTCACGCAGATCATCGGTGCCGCTGGCAAATACGGTCGAATTATCGTTCTCATCGGCGATCAGCGTGCCAAAGATGCGTATATCCTGCACGGAGGCCAGCGACGAATCGGGAGAGAAATAGAGGGCGACCTTCAAGTCACCGCTGGCTATCTCGTCATCCACATCGCTGAGGTTATAGACGATCGGATACGAGGTGTTGGCCTCATCTCCCACTCCATCGGGCTGCTGCACCTCAACGCTGGGCCCCGTATTTGAATCGACGATATCGATATCGGCCCCGATTTGAAAAAAAGAGCCAACTGCGACAAATGATCCCGTCGGATCCGCGCCCACGCGCACCGAACGCGCGCCGCGTCCCGTGCCAGCTGCACTGGCCGTACTGTTCGTTATAATCTGAAGGTTCGTCGAGGAATCGCTGCCCAATACGTTGAGCTTGATTAACAGGCCAATTTTATCATCGTCGTCGCCCCACTCCTGTCCAGAGTTCACGTCCTCGTTGAATCGGCCTTCAAAATACTTGTCATCATCGGCTAAGCTCGCGCCTACCGACTCCCAATCACCCGCCAAAAACCCGTCGGTCTGCCGCCGTCCCGTCGCTCCCAATCCCGAACCGTCGGCGTTGTCGGCCACGTGCACGTAGACGGGGTTATCGTCTATAGAACCGCTTAAGCTCTGGGGATTTACCGGAGTGTAGACCAAGTTGTAGGCGAATGCGCCGACCGGAACGGATACGTCGTCTGAACTCACAGCGCGACCTAGGACCTTAAAGTAGGCGTGCCCGTTGACATCGCTCAGGCCGTTAATACCCAACCCTTCCCCAGTGGCACCCGAAAATGCCATAAACACATTCGACTGACCGGGTGCTTTAGCTAAGGCTGGAGAAGCGAGAAAGACATCGGTCGTCGCAATGCCGTCTTCCTCAGCGCTGTCCGAGTCGTCATCCGCTACTTTCTCTGGCAGCGTCCACGAAGATCCATTGTAATACCCATAGTATATGTCGTGCTCACCACCGCTTGAGTAGCCGGCGCTAAAGGCAATATGTAACTCGCCTCGGTCGGGTAGACGGTCATCTACAACAACGGATACGCGCTCGGTATGCGTCCATTCAAGCTCTATGTTATAGGATTGATTTCCGTCTGAAAAAAGCGGCGAGGTCGCCGTACTCCACACGGGCATTGCCGCGGCAGTGTTCCAACCGGCGCTCCCGCCAATCGCATTGTCATAGGTGTAGCGATTAAACGCAACCGTCTCGAACGTGCCGTCTCCAAACTTATAGACAGCATAGACCTTGTTGGGCGAACTTTGCTTGTCGACAACAATCGTGGGGAAAAAGAAATGGGCGTCAGATTCGATGGCTGCGACCGTAGCTTCGTCGACAAAATCGTCTACATCAGCCCCGTCAACCGACTGATTCCAGCCGCTGCTGCCCGCCGTATTCCACGCGTCGGCAAGCAGCGTTTTATGCTCTATATCGTCAGAAGTATCGTTAAAATAGAGCAGGTGCAGCACGTCTCCACTGCCTACGGCTAAGTCCGGTCCACTGTGGCGTCCCGCCTCTGGAGAAATGCGTATGCCGCCACTGCTGCCCGCCGTTCCCAGCGAACCGACTACCTCCATATCAAACGGCGTCAGTGAACGATCGACCTTGGCCAGCATGATGTCGTCGTTACCGGTTCCCTGACTCGATCCGCGCACATAGCTTATAAATACGTTGTCGCGTTGATCGACGACCATGCGCGGAAAGACGCTCGTCCTTCCCTGCACGTTGCCGACAGTTGTCGTGTCGTTGACAACTACGGCGCCGTTGGCCGGCAGCCAAGAGGCCCCGCCATTTTGCGAGTAGTTAAAGTAGACGTTGTCGGCATCACCGCTGCCGGTAAACCGAGCAGTGTGCCCGTCGGGAGAGTGGTTCATCGCGTAGGCGATGCGCGGGTTACCGCGACTGTCGAGTTCCAGATCGAGCGTCGAGAAACCGCTGCTGCTGCCGGCGACGTTTACGGTGAGTAGATCAAAGCGCAGAGTGCCCGATATGCTAACGGGCGACGAAAACGTGCTACCGCTGTCTTCACTGCGCGCGTAGCGCACGTAGTAAACGGGCGTGGCAACTGGGCTAACCACCTCTTGGGCAATCCAAGCCATGTGGATCGTGCCATCGTCGTCAACGGCGATATCCGTCTGCAGGCCGTCTACGTCGTCGCTTTCGATCCGCGTGCTGCGCTCTATGCTGTGGAAGTGTCCGATAACGGGATAGGCGGGCGTGGCGGCCTGATCGAGGTCGGCACGGACCGCGATCTCGGCACCAAGCACAAAATCCTGCTTGGCCGTGCTGTCGGCCGTAGAAAATCCCACCGGCGTGCGATGTTCAAATATGGGCGCCGCACCATATACGCGAGGAGCCAGCCACAGCAGTAGCAGAATACCTGCGCCAATCCACGGCATAGAAAACCGCGTTGAACGCTGCCAATAGGGCTGTCTCTCACCCGCTATACTTTGAGCAGAGAAGGATTTCACCATTCCATTCCTTAGAATACCGCTGCAATCAGCAACGGTCGATTCCCTTCAACGCCCCCAATTCAGCAAGATTGATGCCATATTACTGTACGCTGCCATATCCTCTATGCGCAGCGCATCCTGCCGCCTTCTCAATGCGCAGAGGGAGGAACTTTCTTCCCCTTGAGGGCATAAAGTTCCCTTGGGAAACCCGTTTTTTCTGCCACATCCCCTATATGCGCAGTGGCATAGCTTTTGCCGTCTCTGCGTTAAACGGTCCTTCCAGGGAGGATGGAACCCACTATGAAACAGCGGATTACTCTCGCTTCTTTTCTCGTATTTATCATCATAACCCTGTCCAAACCCCTCTGGGCAGCGCGACTAGAGCTGCGCCCAGTAGGCTCTGACAGCAGCACGATGTCTGTTATGGTGGGCGACGAAATTGAGGTCGAACTGTGGGTCGACTCAGAAAATCAGCCGCTCTCAGGAGCCGCCGTATTTTTGAGCTTTGACGAAGAGCACCTAGCGCTTGTCGATGAGGACCGAGCCACGCAAACCGGCTTTCAACCCTTTGCTCCGGGTGGGTTTCTATCCAACGGAGAAATCTTTCGCAACTATATGCTGGACGAAGAGGATCCGGCCGCCAGTGCTCCGGGCATACAGCTCGATTACAGCGTGGTACGCGCAGCCGACCAAGGATCTGGACCCATTGCCTCTTTCCGCCTTCGCGCGCTCATACCCACCGCTCAACTACAGGTGCGTATTGACGAAAGCGGGACGCGAGAAACGCGTTTTTTTCTTCCCGACGGCGACCAGCGGTCGTTTCGCTTTATCACTCCCCTAGAGCTGAGCGTGCAGGGAATTACGATTCGCGACCTACCAAATCGCATTGTATTGCCGCGCGGTAGCACGCACGAACTCGACCTCGGGGACCACATCTTTGACCCTCAGTTTAAAGCGGATGAAATCACGTGGACGCTCTCGCCGCTCGGCGCCCTGCAAGGACATCACGACGTCGGGCAGAACACGCTTGTTATACAGGCTCCTGACGATGCTTCACCCTGGGAACAGCTCGTGCTAACGGCGCGCAATCCGTCTGGTCAGACCACCTCGGATACGGTAGAAGTATTCGTAAACGATCGCCCGGTCTTCTCTCCTATAGGCACCATCAGTCTAAACGAGGATGCGCCCTATGCGCTTGCACTGGATGCGTTGGTATCAGACGGAGACACTCCGTTTAATCAGCTTCGCTGGCGCATTGAAACACCGCCTGAAATCAGCGTCAGACTCGATGGCGATACGCATACAGCCCATATTACGCCCGCAGCGGACTGGCACGGACAGTCGCACATCGAGCTGGTCGTACGCGACCCGTTCGACTTTGCCGATACGCTCCAAGTAGATATCGACGTTACCTCGGTGAACGATCCCCCACAGCTTATCGCGGCACCTAACGTGCGCCTGACGCGAGGCCGGAGCGACAACAGCCTGCTGCTTAGCACGCTGATGGCCGACGCAGAAGACGCGAGTGAAGACCTCAAGCTGTCTTGGGTCGGGGACGAGAATGTGCAGCTCGAAGTAGCTGAAGGACGTCTCGTCGTATCGGCCCATACGGATTGGACAGGCAGAGAAGAGATCACGCTTATCGTGGAGGACAGCGGTCAACTAAAGGCCAGCGGTCCCCTTGTCGTTACCGTCGTCCCCTCGCTAGCGCCTAGCCTCGTCGCGCAGCCCGACCATATCAGCCTAGCCTCGGGCGAGAGCCACGTGCTCTCTCTCGACGAGTTGGTTGTCGACCCTGATGATGCGGACGATACGCTAAGCTGGCAGGTCAGCGGCCACGGAGAACTCAGCGTGCAGCTAAGCGGCAACCGCATGGCGCGCATTGGAGCACCAGACGGATATATAGGCGTCGAAACGCTGCTCTTTACCGTAACAGACCCCACGGGCGAGCAGACGTCTTTTTCTCTTAAAGTCTACTCCTTACCAGCTAGCGGCGAGCCCCTGCTGGCCGCCCTGCCCGAAGTCCGCGTCCCACTCGACGGCATCGATTCCTCTATCGATCTCGACCGCTACCTGTTTGACCTCGACCACGCGCACAGTGAAATAGACTTTTTTCTACCTCAGCGCGAAGACGTATCGCTGCGCGTAGACGAACAGAGCCACGTCCTCGTCATCCAACCGCAGGCCGGAGCCGTTCCTTCCGTCTTAGATATCGAGGTGCGTGCGGTGGACCCGGACGGAAACCAAGCAACGCAGATTCTGCGCCTATATTTGCTCGACGCCGATGGACAGAGCGGACCTCAGATGGCGCTCTTAGCTCTACCCAGCGTCGAATTGTTCGAGGGTCAGATACATACCTTTTCCTTAGACGACTACGTCACCGGTGACGTGGCGGTGAGCGATATCTCTTGGAGCACGGACGGGAGCGAACACGTCTTCGTCGATATAGACCCCGTGGATCGCATCGTCTCCCTGCGCACCAAGAGCGGATGGTATGGCGAGACGACGCTTGAGTTTATTGCGCGGGCAGGTAACCTACCCGAGCAGCGCCTGAGCCTGCATGTCAGCACTCCCGCACCCACACCCAGCGAGGAGATCGCCGCTCCTACCCTAGCGCAGTTACCCAATATTAGCCTAGAAGCAGGGGCTTTTGATCAGAGTATTGACCTCGACCAATTTGTCGAGCACGCCAGCCCAACGGACTTTGTCTGGAGCATAAGCGGAGGGCAAAACGCGCGCGTTCTCTTCGATACGGAAACCAACAGGCTCATCGTATTTGCCGGAGAAGATTGGGAAGGAGAAGAGCTCTTCGACTTAGTCGGCCTGAGCGCTGACGGCACTCGCTTAGAAACCACTCTGCGCGTGGCCGTTATCCTTCCCACCCCAGCCATTAGTCTTGCGGAGCAAACAGAAGTAGGCCTCTTGGCCGGAACCGCAGAGATTCGCCTCCGTCTTAGCGAATTGCTTTCGGGAACCGCCGATCCCCGCAGCATAGAGTGGTCAGCTCAGGGGCTCCAGCCGATCGGAGTGCGCTACGATGAGGAAAGCGAAGAGCTGGTACTGACGCGTACCACACCTTGGCAGGGCAGTGACATGATCGAACTCCGCGCAAGCCTAGAAGACGGAACGCAGGCGAGCGGACTGGTAATGGCCCAGGTCTACCCCCTTGACGGCAGTATTGGAGTCGAGAGCGAGGACTTTGTGCTCGTTCCCTTACCCAACGCTCTGCAACCCGATTTTATCGACCTATTTATCATTGATCGCATGGGCACAGCAGCGCAGCCACAGCTTCGCCTCAACGATGGCACATGGTCTGATTTAACGCTGAACCCCGGTCCCGAGAATATCTGGCAAAGCAGCTACGTGCTAGCTCCAGGTCAGAATGGAAGCGTTTCTATTGTCGCGCTATCTATCGTCGACAATGCGCTCTATACATCCTCTTACGACTTTGAAGTGGGCACCGTGCGCAGCGGCCGTGGCAAGGTGATCGCGCATAGCAATATGACGCTCGAAGTAGAAGGAGATGCGTTCAGAGGAGAAGCCGTCGTCGCCCTACTGCCCAGCGCAGTGCGCAACCCAGGCCCCGAACTGATTCCACGCTCTCTCGCCTATACGGCTCATTCACCGCAGTCCTATACGGGAAAAGGTAGCTATTTACGTGCCCATGGCATCGGGACAGCCCATTCAAAGGCGGGTATTTATCGCTATGGAGAAGGCCGATGGCACTGGATGCGTCCTACGCTGAGCCAAGACTGGCTAGAGGTTGAACTCGATGACCTAGGCCAATACGCACTGATGGAAGACCACACGGCGCCGCAGGTGACCAGACGCACCGAGCAGGCACTCCATCTGGTCGACCACGGTAGCGGCATTAGCGGTATCGAAGTGCTAGTCGACAACCTACCCATTTCATCGACCGCCTACAGCTGGGACGGTGAACAGCTCCTGTTTTATTCAGACCGTTTAACGGACGGCCTGCATGCGCTGCAGGTGCGCGTAACGGACAACGCGAACAACGTCCGCACGCTGAGTTTCACGACCCGGGGCGGCGGTGCTCCGCAGTCTTTTTCTCTGCTACAGAATTTCCCCAATCCGTTCAACCCAACGACATCTATTCCCCTAACCGTGCGCTCGCAACAGCCGGTGCGTCTAGCCGTTTACAACAGCGCCGGACAGCGCATACGCCTGCTGGCCAACCGCCTCTTTACGCCGGGTCGCCACATACTAGAGTGGGATGCGCGCGACGACCGGGGACAGCCCGTCTCCTCTGGAATCTATATATATCGCCTCGAAGTAAACGGGCAGATTCAGATGCGTAAAATGACGCTTATGCGCTGATCCTCCTCATACCCTTCTCAGCGCAGCTGGGCCGTGCACTCATACGAGGCACGGCCCCATTTTTATGCGCTCTCCAATCGATAGACCGATCTTCCAAAGCACCCGTAATCACATTGGCGAGTACGTATTTATAGCGTTAGTATACACGCATAAAACACGCTCATCGCCAAGAGATATGCCCATGGCACATTCACAGACTCCGACGTGGGGAGTCACCTGCAGCGCCCGCGCGGACAGCACCCTTTGCCGGCGAGCCTTCGCGATCGCTCAAGAATTAGAAAGCCCCTACTGGGATCGGCCCGACGGTCCGTTAGACGATTTCATCGATACTCAGCAATTGGACGCTCTCATCGTCGTAGGGCAGCGCGATATCGTCGTGCATACTCCACATGCGCGGCTGCGTCACCATCCTAACGCCGCCGTCCTACGCGTTGTCAATATGCTGCGCGACCGCCGGGACGCGTTCGTAAACCTCGCTCAGCTCATGCCGGGGGACCACGTGCTCGACTGCACCTGTGGCATGGGTGCCGATGCCATTGCCGCAGCACACGCCGTTGGAGAGAGCGGCACCGTGCGCGCTTTAGAAGCCTCTCCCCTACTGGCGCTCCTTGTCCGCTGCGGCATGCAGCGCTACCGGCATCCCAACCACATTGCCGTCACCGAGGCTATGCGTCGCGTATCCGTATTCAACGGGCACTACCAAGACGTGTTGCCCACCTGCAAGGACAACTCCTTTGACGTCGTCTATTTCGATCCTATGTTTGATCGAACCGTCTCCAAATCCAACGGCCTCGATCTAGTGCGCACCTTTGCCCAATCAGGCCTCCCGCAGCGGGCTGACATCAGCGAAGCTCAGCGCGTTGCGCGACGCTGCGTGCTGATGAAAGACCAGATGCCCGGACGCACGCTGCAAGCGCTGGGCTTCTCGCTTGTCAAAAAGGCTCGACGTTTTTGCTATGGCCGCATAGAATGCAATCTGTAAGGAGATCTGCCATGGATATTTCCTGCTGCGCCTGGGCGCTGTCCGGCCCTGAGCCCCGTGCGCTCAACCAGCTCGCCGAACTCGGCTTTGCACACATAGACGTGCAAACGCACACCTACGCAACGGCCCAATCACGGGCGGCCATAAACGCTCTAGATATCCAGGTACGCTGCGTAGGCCTTTCGTTCAACATGCCCGAAGACGCCGAATTGGACAGCCCCGATCGGAATATGCGTCAGCGCGCTATCGCACACGTAGAACAGGGCCTCGAACAAGCGTCCAGATGCGGCGTCGATACAGCCTATGTCGTACCGGGAGAGGATCCAAGTCGGCTCGATTATTTTGGCGAGAGCATGCTGCGCGCTGCAGATCTGGCTTCCGAACGACAGATTGCGCTGGGCATCGAGCATTTTCCAGGCAAGGCCCTTCCCACCGCAGCCGGCACGTTGGACTATATAGACAAGCTAAACCACGCCAAGCTCTATCTACTCATGGACAGTGGCCACCTGCAGATTTCCAGAGAAGACCCCGCCTCTGTTATTGCCCAGGCCGGAGACCGACTCGGCTATGTGCACCTAGATGACAACGACGGTCAAGACGATCTACACTGGGCCCTGTGCGACGGCGTGTTAACCCGCACAGAACTGCGCGAACTCTTGGTCGCGCTCACCAATAGCCCGTATATGGGCCCCGTCAGCTTAGAACTCCACCCAGAGCTAAAAAACCCATTCGAATCGCTCCGCAAGAGTTTGCACTTGGTGCGCGAGATACTAGGAGAGCTACCGTGAGAACGATCCAAACAGCCCTAGAGGAACATCAGGTAGAACAGTTTCACAACCACGGTTACCTCGCGTTAGATGCGCTCATACCGGAAGAAGAAATTGAGCAATTGCGGGATATATACGATCGACTATTTGGAGAGAAAACGGGCTGGGATAAGGGCGACCAATTCGATTTGGCCGGCACCGACGAAGGCGAGGCTGCCCTCCCACAGCTACTAGGGCCTAGCCGCTACGTTCCCGAGCTCCGAGAGACTCACTATGTGCGCAACGCCCGAGCCATTGCCCAACAACTGCTCGGGCCTGAAATGACTGAAAAGCACGGCGAGCACATGATCTTCAAACCTGCGAGGTTTGGAGCCGCCACGCCCTGGCACCAAGATCAGGCCTATCACGATCCAACTATGTGCCAGCGCGGCGTTAATTTCTGGCTGCCTCTGGACGATGCAGACGTCGAATCTGGCTGCTTACATTTCGTGCCTGGATCGCACAAATTAGACGTGCTGCCTCACCATCCCATCAACAACGACCCGCGCATTCACGGACTGGAAGTGGACCACCCTGAGCGTTGGGAAAAAGAGGCCGTAGCCTGCCCCATACCGGCAGGTGGCGCCACGCTGCACGCCAGCTATATGCTGCACTCGGCAAAGGCCAACAGCAGCAGTAGACCGCGTCGAGCCTACATCCTGACCTTTCGTCTGCCGGCACAAAAACGCGCCGTTCCAATTGACAACTACTGGAAACGCACCCAGCAAACCGCGCGCGCAGCGCGGGCACAGCAGAGCACTGCAGACTAGTCTGCGGACCGTCCCCTTACAAACTGCTCAATGGGTTTAAGCGTCTGTAAGTAAACGGCGATTGCATCGAGATCTCGTTCGCTCAGATGCTGGTAGCCCTGTTCAATAACCTCCCACATCACGCCCTGAGCCGTATCTCCGTCTGGCTCGAAACCACTCTGCAGATACCAAATCATATCCGACGCACTCCACGCGCCCACACCCGTGGCCTTGTCGGGCGTTATATTGGGCGCAGATTCACCCTCTGGTCCCTCTTCCGAACCGGCATAAGCCCTGTCAACCAGCAGCCCGCCCGTTGCCGTGCGCGGCGTATGACACTCGGCACAGTGCGCCAGAGCTTCCACTAAATAGGCCCCGCGGTTCCACGCTTCTGACCGATTTTCTCGATACTCAAATTCGCCCTCAGAGAAATGCAGCACCTTCCAAAGGGCAAGCGTAGAGCGCCAGCTAAAGGGCGGAGAAAGGGCGTTGGGTTCGTTCTTTTTTCTTATAGGAGGCAGACTAAAGAGATAGGCCTTTAGGTCGAGCAGGTCGCGTTCGCGCATGCGCGTAAACGCCGTGTAGGGAAAAACTGGATAGTAGTGGGAACCGTCTGGTGCAATTCCCTCGCGCATGGCGCGCACAAAATCGGCATCGCTCCACGCGCCAATACCCGTTTCGATGTCTGGCGTAATATTGGTCGCATAAATCGAACCAAAGGGCGTTTTAATGGGCCGCCCCCCTGCCATAAACGCGCCTCTTCCGGATAGGTCTGTGTGGCAGCTACAGCCGCCGCTGGCGCGAAATACGTATTCGCCTCGTTGCACAGCCGACTCGGCGTGGGCGAGCAGACTCCAGCACGCGCACGCAAGAAAGATGGCCGCGGAATATATGTGCTTCATGCAAAGACGCATAGAGCCGCACAGACGCGCCGCCGCGGTAGCACCCCTATTCCCAAGCGCGGCCAGGCGTGTGGGCTAGTGCGTATGGCTTGCATGCTTAATGCGAAAAGGCTTGTGACAGCTGCTGCAGGATCCTCCAACGGCGCGCATAGCCTGAGCCGTGGCTTTAGCATCTCCCGTCTCAGCGGCTGCTACAAGCCTATCAGCCGCCTCTTCCAACACCTTGGCAGCGGCCACATACTCATCCCACTGCGCCCAGATCTCCGCTCGAGCCCCACCGCCATCTTTCATCGCTTTGAGCTTAAACGAAGGGGCTACCAGCCGGCTGGTAGCCTGCAGTCCTTTGGCGTGCACCAACACGTCCTCGCCGTAGGGCAGTTTGTTCTTGAGTATGGCGCCAATGGCACCCGACTGATACTTCAGCACGTCCATTACCTTTTCTCGGTACGTAATAATTCCTTCAGCGCTATGCGCTTCTTCGGCACGCACTGCGCTCGTCAACAGCGCGCAGCACATCAGCGCACTCAACATATATCGTTGCATTTTCATTCCTCGTTCCTCCTGCCCTATTCTATCGGACACAAACGAAAAATAGATAGGAGAAAATAGCCCATACGGTAAAGGACCGGCTCCCTTCGGGAACCGGTCCTTTACCCATAAAATAGGGGTTTACTTGATTGTAACTTCTTTTCCTTTGGCCGCAGACTCGTAGATACCGTCGAGCATCTTCTGCACCATCAGGCCGTGTGCGCCCGGAGCCATAGTGGGCCGATTATACAATACGTGATCGACAAAGTTGCGCATCTTGGCGCCAAATGCATCCGAATTAGGCAACCAATTGGGCTCTGTATTGACCATGTAATTATTCTCGTCACTAAACAGTCCCGGCGGATCCCACGAAGCGCCGCCTTTCTCTCCCATGATCGTAAAATTCCAAGCATTCTTTTCGATATGTGCCGCGAAGCTGGCCTCGAGGTGCAGCGTTGCTCCATTGTCAAAGCGGATCATACCAACGGCCAGGTCTTCAACGGTGTACGTCTTGTAATCCCAGTTGGGCCACTGGGAAACCACATCTGATTTCTTGTCGCCCAAGTAGGTATAGGTGCTCCCGCTGGCGGCGACGGGCTTGGGAGATCCCATGACAAAGTGCGTCATTTCCAACGCGTGTACGCCGATATCGATCATCGGTCCGCCCCCCTGCAGATCTTTGCGGCCAAATACGCCCCAGTTGGGAATGCCGCGACGGCGCAGTGCGTGTACGCGCGCGTACAGGACCTTGCCCATTTGCCCTTTGTCCACCGCATTCTTGATAAAAGTAGTTTTGGAATCATATCGATATTGAAAACCAATAACGAGCTTGCGGCGGTTTTTCTTCGCAGCATCGAGCATCTTCTGCCCCTCACGCGCGTTCATCGCCAACGGTTTTTCAACAATGACGTGTGCTCCAGCATTCAGCGCAGCGATCGAACAGGGCGCGTGCAGACCGTTCGGCGTGCAAACGCTGACCGCGTCGGGCTTGACGCTTTTCAACATCTTCTTGTAATCCGTAAAGGCCTCGCCAATGCCAAACTCTTCGCAGCGACTCTCTACGCTTTGGGCAACCACATCGGAGGCTGCGACCAGTTCAACATCTTCCATATCCTTCAGGTAGCGCATATGTGCGCCGGCAATGCCTCCAGCGCCGATAAACGCGACGCGCAGCTTTTTCTTAGCCATTTTTCTCCATTTCTCGTGTAATAGCCAGGTAGCTAATAGGGTAGTGTACGGGGGATCAGCAGCATAAAGTAAGGGGGTTTGCAACCGCGGCAAGAGAGCAAATCAAAAATACTGGACTCCGTCCTGGGCGATATCTAATCACATATAGCACAGAGTGTGGAGCCTTTCGACGCCACACCCCGTATTTTAAATAGACGTTACTGCTGAAATGCCTCTATGTGCTTTCTCACATCGCCATGTCCATCGACGCCCCGTCCGGGGTGCACTATGTGGCGGAATCGGAAAACTCGCTTTTCTCCGCTGGGAATCGTCCAGCTCGCGTCAATGCTATCGTCGCTTTTAAAGTCGTGCACGCCAAAGGGATTAGCGGTAAAGAGGCCGTATCCGCGCACGTGCCAGTACGTTGGAAAGAGCGGATTGTCCTTGTGATCTACAACGGTGTGGCCCCACTCTTGGCCGCTGACAAGCGGCCCCGAATAGTCAACCCAAGCCGCCTGTACGCCCCACGTCGCCTCCGCACCCTCGCCGTTTTCAAATACCTGTCCCTCTGAGTTTTCGATGCGCCCATGGTCTTTGGCATCCATTGAGGTCGGCACGCGAATTGAATAGAGTCCACCCTCTTTTGTGTCGCCAAATGTAACGGCGCCGTGCACAGCACGCAGTTCGCTGCGCTGATCTATGATGCGTAAATCTCCTTCGGCTCGTATCGAAATAGAGCGACGCTCTTCTAATAGCTTCTGCCCTTCGGGGCCGTACCAGTCGACTATACCGTCGATATGGGCTACGTCGTCAACGGTGCCCACAACCGGCTGACCCCGCTGCAACATCGCTCCGTGGTCCGTGCTCTCGTCCCACAGGTTATACCCGTTGACCAGACCATGGGCCGTATACACACTCCGATGGTGGTAGTGATCCTGTTTCTCTCCCTCGACATCTTCCATCGGATAAGCACGAGTCAATCCCTGTCCATCGGCCGTCTTGAGCGGATAGAGATAGGGACGACACGCGTAATGCCCGTAGCGGTACTCCGTGAAAAGAGCGCCGTCTACAGTGACTACGGCTTTGTTTTCTTCTGGGTGTAGCTGGATATCCATCATATCTCCACTCTCTTTCGAATCATATTACGGCCAACGGCAAGCAATCCGCTCGCATCTCAGGCCGCTTTACCGCAGCATCGCTTGTATTTTTGACCACTGCCGCACGGGCATGGATCGTTGCGGCCGGGATCTACGCGCTTTCGTGCTGCTTCCTTCTGCGCATCCATCTGTCGCGCCCACTCCATAACGTTGGCCGCAGGACGGCCCTGTCCCACTTCATTGGCCATAAAGCGCATATAGGGATCGGCATGGGAGAAGAACATCTTGTAGCCCTTGCACAGATAGTTCAGGCCGCTCTCTCCCTGTGGAGTGCGCGTAAAACGCTGCTTGGGACAGCCTCCATTACAGGCAAAGCGATAGTCGCATTCCACGCAGTACTGGGGCAGCGTATCTTCCTTATCGTTACCAAATTTTTGCTGCAGCGGACTGTCGACCATATCGCGAATAGCCATGTCGTGTACATTGCCCAATCGATAGTCTGGATAGACAAAATGGTCGCAGGAATAGAGATCGCCGTTGTGCTCGATAATCAGCGCTTTGCCGCAGGTGCGGGCAAAGATACACAGGCTCGGATCCTGTCCCATCCAAGCACCCAGCGCCGTATCGTACATTTGAATAAACACGCGTCCGACATCGCGTCGCACCCACTCGTCAAAAATTCGGCACAGAAAGCGTCCGTACTGAGATGCGCCAACTGACCAGCGCGTCACCAACGCCTTGCCTTCGAACGTCGGATCGACCAACTCCAGTCCGTCGTCCTCCGGCTCGTCTGCCGCGCGCTCTACGATGGGTATAAACTGCATAAAGCCGCTGCCCTCTTCGCGGAGAAACTCGTATATCTCCAAGGGATGATCGGCATTGTGATTTTGCAAAACCGTAAGCGTATTAAATTCAACTTCGTGCCGCTTGAGCGTCTGCAGTCCGGCATAGACGCGATCAAAGGTCGGCTTTTGTCCCTTGTCTACGCGATAGCGATCGTGAAATTCGCGCGGGCCATCAATGGACAGCCCCACGAGAAATTTCTCTTTGTGTAAGAAAGATCCCCATTCGTCGTCTAGTAGAATGCCGTTGGTTTGAAACGCATTTGTGATCGCTTTACCGTTGGCATAGTGCTGCTGCAGTTCAACGGCCCGACGAAAGAAGTCCAACCCCATCAGCGTGGGTTCGCCGCCCTGCCACGCAAAGTTTACCACGGGCACGTCCTGCGCCTCTATATACTGCTTCACGTACTGCTCTAACGTCTCATCCGACATACGCCAGCTCTTGCGCGCATCTGGGTAGAGTTTCTCTTTCTCTAGATAAAAGCAGTACTTGCAGTCGATGTTACACACCGAGCCAGAGGGTTTAGCCATCACGTGGCAAGATGCGGGTTGTTGTGTCGTAGCTGTCTCGGTCATAGGACTCACTCTATTGTTTTTCTGCGGTGATTTTTATGATAGCTTTTTCACCCTTTCGATGCAATACCCATTGAGGATAATCCGAAATGCAAACCCTGATCGTCGGCGATGTGCACGGCTGCGCAAGGGAGCTGTCTGACCTGTTGAACAAAGCTCATTTTTCTCCCAGCCGAGACCGCTTACTGCTAACCGGAGACGCCTTTGCGCGTGGTCCCGACCCGCTGGGCGTCTGGCATCTGATAGAGGAGTGTGGAGCGGATATGGTGCTTGGCAACCACGACGCACGCCTCCTGCAGCAATTAGAGGCCCTGTCTACCAATCGGGATCCGGGCCGCGTCAAGCCAGATCAAAGCTTCACCTTACACGCGCTCGAGCCGGTTCACAGCGCTCTGTTAGCGTGGCTATATCGGGTACCGCTGTATATAGAAGAGGATCGTTTCCTACTGGTACATGCAGGCATTAATCCGGAGCGCGGCTTGGCCGAAACGCGCTTTGAAGAGTTTATAACCATACGAACCTGGCCTCCCGCCAAAGGACGTATCGATGGGCCGCGCTGGCACGACGCATATAGACCGGTTCACCCACTCCTCATCTTCGGCCACGACGCGCCAGGCGGGCTCGTCACAAAACGTCGCGATGGAAAACCCTATCTACTGGGGCTCGACACCGGCTGCGTGTACGGCCGAGCGCTCACCGGCTACCTGCTTGAAGAAGAGCGACTCATCAGCACTGCGAGTCAACAAGATCCCGAAGCGTGGAAAGCGCGTGGGCGCTAGCCACGCGCCTGCCTGACCAGATGTTCAAATAGGCTGTCCCACGCCGAACCGGGCATGGCTTCCGGATGAAACTGTACGCCGAGCAAACGCCCATCTTCTCCCTCTATGCCCTCGATAAGCCCATCGGATGCATGGGCGTTTATCCGCAGGCCCTCTCCCACATTCTCAACGGCCTGCAGATGAAAACTATTGGCCGGCACGGACGGTGCCCCCACCAAACTGGCCAGCAGCGATCCGGCCTCAATCGAGACATCGTGCGTTATGTCTACGCCCCCTGTGCGCTTAGGCGAGTGAGCCCCCACGCCAAGTTGAGCCTGCACATCGGCAAAGAGCGTGCCGCCCAAGCGCGCGTTGATAAACTGCATCCCATAGCAAATGCCCAACATCGGTCGCCGTTTTTCCTGCAGCACGTCAAAAGCGACACAGTCGGACTTCCAGCGGTGCAAATCGACGGCGGGAAGATCCTCTGGCAACTGTCCCACGAGTCCTTCCGTTATACCAGGTCCGCCCGTAATCACTAAGCCATCCAGCACGTCCAGCAGCGGACGCTGCGTCTCAGAATCGGAAGTCTGAGCAACGATCACCGGTGCTCCACCTGCCCGTTCAACCGCATCGACGTAGCGGCGCTGCAGCGTTTGTGCAGTTTCCGTAAGGCTCGTCGTGATACCGATCAGCGGGCGCGCCATCAAACTCCAGCTTTCATGCGAGCAAAGGACACTCGATCATCGAGGGTAGTCATTGCGGCAAAACTGTCTATGTCTTTCCGGCTCGGATCGAGCGCACTGACCGCTTTATGCATAAATGCTCGTTGATTGTCACTCCGGGGAGAAACAGTCCAGATATTTCTATTAAACGCCTCTATCTCGGCCGGATCCTTGCCGGTAACGCGATCGCCCAGCCAAGTCCACACCGCATCATCTCCGTCGCACTTCTCTACCACCTCAACCAATTCACCGGCGTTGGTGCCAACAAATTGCAGGACCAAACGATCAAATCCAGAGTCATCGCCAAACCAATAAGCGCCTAGCATACGACAGTGGGCAGCACGCGCCTTGTCTATCGCGCGCGCCAGACCCGCTATCCCACCTACGCTCACGTCGTATATGCTGCGCGGCGCATGGCGGCGCAGGTCTACTAGGCCAAAGCTCTTTTCATCGTCGAAATCCATCAGATCAAAAAAGGTATCGACTTCACCCCGATCGCATCCGACCTCCTCTTTGCGCTGCAGGAATGCTGCCCGAGCTTCGCCTAAGCGGCCAAATTCCGCACGCACTGCGTTAAACGCAGACTTTTCGGCAGGCGTCCTTTCAACGCGCTCAGCGATCCATTCACTAAGCTCCGTATCATTGGGGTTGGCATAAGCCGCCTCCATAAAGTCGCCCGCATCGATGTCGAGAAACGCGAGTATCGCTGAATCGAGACCCGAATCTTGACCGTATCGATAGGCCCCCAACGTACCCGCCTTAGCAGCGCGCGCTTTATCCGCCATGCGCGCTGCGCCCATCACGCCGAATACGCTGCGAAGATAGGCCGTGCGCGGGGGCTCTCTCGTTAGGTCCATCTGGCAAAACTGCCCCCAATCATCCAGCTCTAAGGAGGCGAATATCGTCGTTATATCGGTTCGGGCGGGAGCATACCGCGCCAAGCGTTCACGCAGCAGTTGCCGGTGGTGCTCGTCTTGCGGCTCGCGCTCAATCCGCTCCCGGTTAAATGCGTCTATCTCATCCTGCGTTCGGTTGATTGCACTGATCCGTTCGCGAACGCGCTCTACCAGTTCCTCATCACTCATTGCATCGGCTGCGTCGGCAAACTCATCGGCCTGCATACCAATGAGTCCTAGGACCTCCGTATCCAAATTCGAATCGTCCCCGTATACGTAGGGCTCAAGCGTTTCTTCGCTGTGCGCCCGCGCCTTGTCGATCATGCGCGCTAGGCCAACAATGCCTGCCATATTCGTATTGGATGGGCGGCGCGGGGGCTGTCTGGTCAAATCCATTGTGTTCAACTCCTTTTAATTCTCTGCTCACTATGGGATAAAATGCATTTCACGGCGGCTATATTGACGAACCCATAGCGGGCTCATATACTCCATCGCATGCCTGAACTACCCGAAGTAGAAACCGTGCGACGCGCCATGGAGGCGGCGCTACCTGGCCGCATTATACAGCAAGTCGACACATCGAACAAGCGCCTGCGCGAGAAGATCGACCGGCGGCGCCTGCAGGCCCTGCGCGGCGATCGTTTCGTCGCCGCTCGGCGGCGCGCCAAATATCTCTTACTCGACCTCGAATCCGGCACAACGCTGCTCATCCACCTGGGCATGAGTGGCAACTTGCTCCTGCGCGAACCCGGCGTAAAACACGATCACGTCGTTTTCCACCTCGATTCAGAGCGTCCCCTCGTATTTAACGACCCACGTCGCTTTGGCATGGTGATCGTGTTAGAAGAGGGCGAAGCCGATGAGAATCGCTACCTCAGTGGCTTGGGCCCCGAGCCGCTCACAGCCTCTTTTAATACGCGCTATCTGCAGGCGGCCTGCAGCAACCGCAAGACGCCCATAAAAACGCTGATTATGGACGGCCATATCGTTGTCGGCGTCGGCAATATATACGCGAGTGAGGCGCTCTTTCAGGCCGGAATCCATCCGCAAACACCTTCGGGCAATTTGAACGAGGCCGCCCTGGCAGACCTAGTGCACGCCATTAAACGCATACTGCGCAACGCCGTCCGCAAAGGGGGAACGACCATTAGCGATTATTTGGGTTCGGGCGAGGGCGGACGTTTCCAACAGCGCCTAGCGGTATACGGCCGGGCCGGTGAACCGTGCCGCACGTGCCAACATCCGTTGCAGAGTTTGATCATGAGTGGACGCAACACGTTTTACTGCACTCACTGTCAACAATAGAAAACGCCGACCACCACAGGGGCGGAGTCGGCGTTTTCTGCAACCATATCGTCTGTTTTCTCAGCTTTTAACTTGACCGTTGGGCGCCGGCTCCGTCGTGGTTATCACGTCGTCCAACAGTCCGTATTCCTTTCCTTCAGCGGCGGACATAAAAAAGTCGCGGTCCGTGTCCTTGGCGATCTTTTCTACGTCTTGTCCCGTGTGCTCTGCATAGAGCTCGTTAAGCTCCTCGCGCAGGCGAATTGTCTCGCGAGCGCGGATGTCCAGATCCGTTGCGCTACCCGTCACCGTCCCCATGATGAGGGGCTGATGAATCATGATGCGCGCGTGCGGCCAGGCAAAGCGCCGACCGGGTTCGCCGGCCGAAAGGAGAAAGGACCCCATGCTCATTGCCATGCCGATACACACGGTGGAAACCGGTGCCTCAATGGCGCGCATAGCGTCGTAAATGGCCATGCCATCGTGCACAGAACCGCCCGGACTGTTAATATAGAGCACGATCTCTTTTGTTGGATCTTCGGCGTTGAGCGACAGCAGGCGCATCACTACGGCCTTGGCTGACTCGTCGTTTACGTCGGACCACAAAAAAATCTTGCGTGCTTTATACAGGCTCAACTCCAGGTTTTTTTCCTGAATGTTTTTGAGCAAATCTTCGTTTTCTTCGGCCATTGACCAATCTCCAAAATGATATCGAATACCGCATATAACTGGGTCAAGAATATAAAGGGGAGCCCATACCGAGTCAATGCGATCGGCGCACTCGCATTGATCCTCTACACGCTCTCAAAATGCTGGCTGGTCTACGGAGTAGAACTGGGTAAAGACGAGGCGGTATACTGGTATTGGAGTCAGCACCTGGATGCCAGTTATGCGCTCTTGCCCTTCTCGCTAATCGCTTTGGCCGACGCCCTGGCCCCTGGCAGTGAGCTTTTTTTACGCATGCCTTCCATCCTGCTCGGGACGCTGGCCGTCTACTGGCTTTACCAGCTCTGCCGCGACTTCGGACTAGCTGCCGAGCGCGCGCGATGGGCCACGGCCGCCTTTGCGCTGAGTCATTGGGGTTGGCACACCAGTTCATATCTCCATCCGGACGTATTCTTAGCCACCTGCTGGCTCTTGGCCCTGCGCACCGGCCTGCGCGCCTGCACGACTCACGAAACGCGCGACCTAGCCTACGCAGGAGCGGCCTGTGGCCTAGCCGTGCTGTGTAAATATTCCGGCGCATTCCTCGGGATCGGCTTGGCCCTGTGCGTTCTGTATACGAGTCCAACCGATCGCCGGATCAGTGCACTCGGGATCTTCTCAGCAGCCGCCCTGCTCGTCGCATCGCCTCTGGTTTACGCCCAGTTAGAAACGGAATTCTACCTGCCGCAGACGCTCAGCACGCTGTCGAGAATAGAGGCGCTTACCAATCTATTCACCCGTTTTATTTTCTTCGCAATCAATCCACTCTTGTTTATCTCGCCCGTCCTGCTCTACCTACTGTACAGAGCACTACTATATGCGCTGGGCCAACTTAGACATGCACCGTCCAACGCCGCTTTAATAGCGCTGATTCCGGCCCTCTGCACGATTGGTGCATTTCTGTTTTTTGCCCTTTTCCGAGGTCAGATAAAGGGCAACTGGATATTGATTGGATTTCTTGGACTATGGCCGCTGGCGTTTGCGCTACCGGCGCGCAGTGCGCTCTACGCCGCTCTAATTCTGAGCGGACTTCCCCAGACCGTTCTCATCGGTTTGGGACTCAAACATCCAGCCGCCATGCGTATGTGGATTGAACAGAGCACGCTCGACGGGAGCTACACCAGTCTCGTCTCCAGCCCTGACCGCACGCGTGAACCGTCTTATTCTTGGGGCGAGCGACTGTGTGAATACAGCGGCTGGAGCGCGTTTAGCCGCGACGTAGACGACCTATTGGCAGAGCGCGGCATTGACGCGCTGACGCCGCTGGCCAGCACGCAGTACAGCATTCCCTTCAGCATGGCCTATTACGGACGGCATCCTCGCGCGTACTACACGATCGACGACCCGCGCTTTCGCGACCTGACCGATATTCAGAGAGCACCCGAACAGAGCGCAGCGCTGCTCTTTGCCGCCCGTCGGGCAACGCCGCTTCCCCCCTTTGTTAGAGAGCGTTCTCATGGCCCTATAGGAACCATCGAACGCGGCGCACCGGGCTGCGTTGCCGTCCCGTACGACATATATCTGTTGGAAGAGAGATCGCGATCGGACTAAGCGCGCTCGCGTGCCTGTGCGGCACCATCGCGCGAAAAGGCAGAAGACATGACGCGCTGCACGAGCACGCGCAAATCGTCGAAGAACGTATAAAACAGGGGAACCAGGACCAGAGTGAGCACCATAGAGGCCATCAATCCCCCTATCATGGTGCGTCCCAGAGGAGCATAGGCTAACCCCACGAGCTTAGAGTTGCCAACGGCCATCGGGATCAGGCCAAAAGCCGTTGTAAACGTCGTCATCAGAATCGGGCGAAACCGATGCCGTCCCGCTTCCATCAGCGCCTCTAATCTATCCATTCCCTCATCGCGCAGCCTATTGGCCAAGTCAATTAAAACAATCGCATTATTCACCACGACGCCGATCAGAATCACCATGCCAATAATCGACATGATATCCTGCTGCGTGTTGGTCAGATAGAGCGTCCAGTAAACCCCGAGAAACGAGAAAGGTATCGATATGAGAACGGAAAGAGGCAGCACAAATGATTCAAAGAGCACGCCCATCAGCAGAAAAACAAACGTAACGGACATAATTACGGCGAAATACATCGAGTCATCCTGCTCTTCTAAACGCTCATAGCGATCGCCTTTATCCCAGCGGTAGCCGCGCGGCATCTCAAAGCCCTTCATCACTCTGTCAACCTGGCCGAAGAGCGCTTCGGCACCCTCTTTATCTGCTCGCGCAACCACGTTGAGCACCGTCTGTCGATTATCACGGCGGATACCACCTAGCGTCCGCTCCACGTAGATCTCGGCCAGCGATTCCAGCGGCACTTCTCTGTCATCTTCCACTGAAAAAGTAATGCTGCGTAGATCCTGTAAATTCTTGCGATCGTACGCTTCCAGCTGCACCTGAATATCGATTTCCCGCCCGTCTTCAGTGTGGAACTTGTTAATCTTATGACCGCGCAGGGCATAAGAAATACTGCCCGAAACCTCTTGGGCGCTGACTCCGAGGCGCTGCATCTGGCCGCGATCAAGCCGGAGCTGCAGTTCCGTTCCACCGCGGTCCATATCGGTGTCGACGGAAAGTAGCCCGGGGATATTCTCCAAGCGTCGCTCCACTTCTCGAGCCATTCCCATGAGGACGCGCGTGTCTTCTCCATACAGCGTCACGCTAACAGCGGCATCTTCTTGGGTGTCCTGCCAGTTGACGCGCATCGTAACACCTGGAGGCATTTGCAGGCGCATCTGCAGATCTTCTTCTACCTCATCGTAGTCGAGATACGGCTGGTTTCTTATGCCAAGCTTTTTGAGTAAATCACTCCAAGCGACCGAGTACCACTCGAGGTCTTCTTCTTCTTGGAGATACATCGAAATTTCCCCACGACCAGCGCTAAAATTAGAGGTTATGTTCGCCACGTTATACAGCGCTTGGTTAGCGATCAACGTATCCTCAACGGTGCTCATAAAGATCTCGGCCTGTTCCAAACTCTGACCGGAAGGCATTTCAAAGTTGAGCATTATGCGCGTTTCATCGCGTTCGTTTCGGTCTGTCCGACTGATACCTTCCATCGGTATGCGTATACTAGCTACCGCTAGGACGACGAGGATAAAGGTGTCTAAGCGATGCGTTAACACCCAGCGCAACGAGCGTTCGTAGCGCTGCTGTAGCCACGCGATTCCGGCAGAATCGCTGCGCTTTTTATCCGATCCCATCTTGAGTGCGGCCAGCGGTATGATAAGCAGCGCGATAAACAGCGAGGCGACGAGACCAACCATAACGGGCACGCCTATGCGCAGCATCCAAAAGGCCATATTATCATCGGAACCCATCAATACCAGCGGTAAAAAAACCACGACGGTCGTCAGGGTGGCCATAGTGACGGGCAGCCCCACTTCTCCCGCGCCCTCAATGGAAGCGCGGCGCGGATCGACGCCGTTCTGGCGCAGGCGAAAGATATTTTCTACGATCACGATCGCGTTGTCCACGACGAGACCTAAGCTGAGCATAAGCCCCATCATCGTCGCCATATTGAGGGACCAACCGGCAAAATAGAGGGCCGTTATCGTGACCATTATGCACAGTGGAATAGCCAGCGTGATAATCAGCGTCATGCGCACTGCACGCAAAAAGAAGAACAGCACCACTGCGGCAAAAAGTCCCCCCCACAAACCCGAATCCCGCAGATTGTAAACCGACGAAGTCACGTGTTTGCCCTGATCCCAAAACACTACGGACTCGAGATCTCTCAGTTTGGGATGACTCGCCAACTCCTCTAGCGCAGCTTCCACCGCGCGTGAAATATGCACGACGTTGGCTTCGGCGGAGCGAACAATTTCAAACCCCATCGCTTCCTGGCCATTAATCCGGTTTGACCAGTCTTTCTGGGGCGGCTCATAGGACACCGATGCAATGTCTTTCAGACTGAGCTGATGCTCGGGATCGACAATGGTCTCGCTCAACTCTTCAACGGTCTTATAGCGGCCCACCGAGCGCAGGTAAATCTTTTTCCCCCCTTCAACAATCCATCCACCCGGCACAGTCACGTTCTGGCTCCGCAGGTCGTTAACGGCCTGAAACATATTTATGTCGTGACTGCGCATTCTGTCTTGATCCATTTCAACCAAGACCTGTTTATCCGGCGTGCCCCAAAGCTCGACGTTTCCCACGCCTTCAATACGACGAAAAGCGGGCTCGATATACGTATCCATTAGAAAGCGAGGGTCACCTGAACCGGGGGGGAACGTGATCGAGCCTGCCATCATGGGAATGTCGTTGGCATCCCAGCCGCGCACCATCACCTGCTCTATCTCGTCGGGCATCTCCGGCATAATGCGATCCAACCGATCCCTCATCTCAGCAGAGGCGACCTGCAGATCGGTATCTTTCTGGAATTCAACAATTACGGAGCCACTCCCCCTGTTGGCACGCGACTGAATGCGCTTTACGCTGCCAACCTGTGCCACCGCCTCCTCCATCAGGCGCACCACTTTTTTCTCTACCTCGATCGCTCCGGCGTTCGGATAGGAAGCCCAGGCGAACAGACGCGGCCACTCCATGCCTTCAGGAAAGAGCGTCAGGGGAATCCGACTGTAGGCTATGGCACCAACGACGAGCATCGCCAATAAGATCATGGTAACCGTTACGGGCCGGTTAACCGAAAATCGCGGCAGCGGATAGGATCGTTCTTTCATAGATTACTCAATCTTTCCTATCGACTAGTGAGTAGACCGTGGGAATTACGACCAGCGTCAGGAAGGTCGAACTGGTCAAGCCTGCGATGACAGTAAGCGCCATGGGCGTGCGAATCTCGGCTCCATCTCCCAGCCCCAGTGCCATTGGTAACAATCCGAGAACGGTGGTAGAAGTCGTCATCAGAATGGGACGCAGTCGCACGCTGCCCGCGCGCACAATGGCATCCATCTTGGCCATTCCGGACCGACGCAGCGTATTTATGTAGTCGACCAGAACAATGGCGTTGTTGACAACGATGCCGGCCAGCATAATCAGACCAATAAACACCACAATGCTCAGGGCTACCTGCATAACGTAAAGCGTCAGCAGGACGCCGATGAGCGCCAGAGGGACCGTAAACATGATGACAAACGGATGAACGAGCGATTCAAACTGCGAAGCCATCACGATGTAGACTAGGAAGATAGCCAGCAATAGCGCAAAATACAGGCTGTTGAGCGACGTTTCCATCTCTTCGTTTTGTCCACTGATTACAAAGTCAAACCCCGGGGGAAACGCCATCTGACGCAGCGCCGCGTAAATGCGGCCAGAGGCTGTTCCCAGGTCGACGCCCTGGATATTGGCCGTGACCAACGCGGCGCGCTGCTGGTCGATTCGACGTATTTCGCTAGGCCCCTCGTCTACTCGGATATCCGCTACGGCAGAAAGTGGAATGGGAATGGCGCCCCCTGGATTGACCACAATGCGCTCCAATTCAGCTAGGCCCAGACGATCCTCTTCGCGCAGACGCACCAAAACGTCGATCAGGCGCTCTTCTTCGCGAAAATCCGTAGCAACCCGGCCCTGCACCTTGTTGCGCACTAGTTCGGCTACGTTGTTCAAGCGCAGGCCGTAGTTTGCAAGGCGGTCGCGGCGATAGTTGATCTGCAGCTCTGGATTGCCGACCTGGAGCGAGGAGCGCACGTCGACCAACCCTGGGATGCTGGCCAGACGCGCCTCTACGTCTTTGCTAATCAGACGC
>Ga0255767_1000360_pt1 | contig 40645 bp, 32 predicted proteins | sample 071ome_24_FD_179967 | JGI IMG/M metagenome (GOLD analysis project Ga0255767, IMG submission 179967) | Coastal salt marsh microbial communities from the Groves Creek Marsh, Skidaway Island, Georgia - 071402CT metaG (version 2) | ecosystem: Environmental > Aquatic > Marine > Intertidal zone > Salt...
TCGCGCGGGGCCTGCCGAGCGGCGGGCAGATCGAGTACATGAACCAGAGCATCATTCGGGATGCGGTCGAGGGGCGTCGGGCGCGGGCGACCGACGAGGAGATTCGCTGAGCGGACCGGCCGGGGGAGACCCGCGGGAGCCGCGGCTCGAGGGGGAGCACCGATGCTGATGCGCGATCCGGCTTTCCGCCGGGGACGGATGCCGCTCGCGGCCGGGACCGGCCGCACCCTCCTCCTCCGGACGCTCCTGCTCGTCCTCGGACTCGGGTCCTCCCTCACCCCCGCCCCGCTCTCCGCGCAGATCGGGACCTGGGAGAGCGACGCGATCAAGGTGACGGTGAGACCGCTCTTCCCCGGCGGGATCTCCGAGCTCTGGCGTCCCGTACTCGTCGAGGTTCGCAGCACCTCGACCGAGCGGCAGGAGCTGGAGCTTCGATTGCGGCTCCGAATGGGGGAGTACACCCGGGAACACCGCCTGCCCCTCGTCCTCTCGGCGGCGGAGGTCGGGCGGCCCCGCGTCCATCGCCAGATCGTGCCTCTCTCCCTCATCGATCACAGCCCCTACAGCTCTCAACTGATGGGGACCATCTCACTCCGAAGCGGCGGGAGAGCCCTCAAACCGCGGGACCGCACCACCGCCGACTTCGTCGTGCCGCTTCAGACCCCGGCGATCGTCGCGAACTCACCGTCCGGGGGAGGGGCCGACCTGAACACCCTCGTTGTCCGCCCCGAGGGCGTGGAGGTCCCGGAGAACTGGCGGCTCGGGTACGGGGATGCCGTGCGGGGACAGCTCGGGAGCACCTCCGCCCGGGAGTCCTGGGAGGCGGTGGAGCCTCGCGCCCTCCCGTCCCAGCCGGATGCCTACGACGGGATCCACCGGGTGCTCCTCTTTCGGTTCGACCCAGGAGACCTCGCCGCGAGCCAGCGGGAGGCGCTGCGCGCGGCGGTCCGCCTCGGGCTTGAGGTGTGGGTGCTGCCGGGAGAGGGGGGAGAGGGCCTGAAGTGGTTCGGACCCGAGGTGAGCCCGGAGCTGCGGAGCTACGGCGATGAGGCCGGGCGGCTTCGGAGCTACCTGTGGGGAGAGGGCGATCCGGGAGAGGCGATCGGGCGGAGCGCCCGGTCCGCGGTCCCGAGCTGGCTCCGCTATCCCGATGGGCTCGGGTCCTGGGTGCGAGGGACGCACACGGGGGTTCCCCCGGACTTCGATGTCCCCCTCCCGAGGATGGGAACGGAGATCCTCACTGCGAGCGTGTCGGGGCAGCCGCGGGGTGAGAGCTCTCCGCTGGCTCTCCTCGATCCGGGCCTGACCGAGGGAATCGACTCGATCCTCCGCCGCTCGATCGATCCGCGGGCCCTCTTCCTCCTGGTCGTGGTCTACCTCGTCGTTGCGGGTCCGCTCCTCTTCTTCTACCTGCGCCATCGCGGGAGGCTTCACTGGCTCCTCTGGCTGCAGCCCACGGTCGTGGCCTGCTTCCTGCTCCTGACCGGGATCATCGGCTGGAGCATCTTCGGCGTGACGCACCGCGTCGACGACACCTACTTCCTCGTCCTCGAGGAGGGGCGCGCGGAGGGAGTGCTCCTCCACTATCGGAGCGAGTACTCCTCGGTGAGCGGGCGACGGTCGCTGGCATCGGGGAATGGCGCGACCCTCCCCCTCCCGGCGCATCCCTCGGCCCGACAGCGACCGCTGCAGTGGAGCCTCGACGGCGAGGAGGCCGGCCTCGTCGACTACCCGGTCCCCTTCTGGGGCCTGCGGCACTTCGTCACCGCCCGCGCCGGGCGCTTCGGCGAAGTCTCCCTGAGCGGCCTGCGGAACTGGGACGGCACGGGGGCGATCACGAGCACCCTCCCGTTTCCTCTCGGCCCGACGATGGCCGTCGAGGGGAAGGTCCTGGTCTTCGCGCCCGCCGTTCCCGCGGGAGACGGCGCGCCGCTGGTCGGCCTCCCCGACCCCAGGAGCGAGGACCATGTGCGCGTCACGCGCGCGCTCTACTCGGACCGTCGGGACCGGAAGCTCCTGCGGGCGATCTCCGAGTTCGACCCGGGGGCGCTCGCGGGGGAATGGGGAGGCTCCCGGCCAGGGGCGCGCGGCTTCCTGATCCTCCTCGCGCCGGGGAGTGTCCGATGAGCGGCGCGACTCCCATCCTGCGGGTGTCCGGTCTCCGCATGACCTTCGGGGAAAAGGAGGTCCTGAAGGGGATCGACTTCGAGGTGCCCCGGGGGGAGATCTTCGGGTTCATCGGGCCGAACGGCGCCGGGAAGACGACGACCATCCGCATCCTCGCGACCCTCCAGGTTCCGACCCGGGGGAACGTCTTCATCGACGACTGGCATGTGGTGACGCACCCGGAGGAGGTACGCCGGCGGATCGGGTACATGCCGGACCATGTCGGGGTCTATCCCGGACTCACCGTCCTCGAGTACCTCGAGTTCTTCGCCGGGGCCTTTCGCATCGGAGGGGGGCGAAGGCGGGACCTGCTCCGGGATGTGATCGACCTGACCGACCTCGGGAGCCTCCTCGAGACGGAGGTGCAGGTCCTCTCCAAGGGGATGCGTCAGCGCCTCTGCCTCGCCCAGACGCTGATCCACGATCCTGCCCTCCTGATCCTCGACGAGCCGGCCTCGGGCCTCGATCCCCGCGCCCGGATCGAGTTCCGCGCGCTCCTGAAGGAGCTGCGCCGCCTCGGGAAGACGATCCTCCTCTCCAGCCACATCCTCACGGAGCTCTCCGAGGTCTGCGACTCCGTCGGGATCATCGAGCAGGGAGAGCTCGTCGCCCACGGGAACGTCGAGGCGTTGCATCGGCAGCTCCGCGGGGCGGCGCCCGCCTTCGAGGTCGAGTTCGCGGTCCCGCCCGACGGCGCACTCGAGACGATCCTCGCAATCCCCGGGGTCGAAGCGGCGACCCTCGACGAGAGGGTGCTTCGCTTCCGATGGACCCGGGAGGAGCCGGAGGTCCACGAGGTCTTCGGTGCGCTCTGCGACCGGCGGCTCGCCTTCGTCTCGGTGAAGCGTCACGAGGAGGACCTCGAGAACCTCTTCATGAAGCTGACGCGAGGGGAGGTCTCCTGATGGAGGGCGCGGACTCCCCACTCTGGAAGAGGACCCTGCTCTTCGGGAATCTGGGTGCGCCGATCATCCGCAAGGAGGTCTTCGCCCTGGTGCGGAGGAACCGGTGGTTCTGGGCGCAGTTCAGCTACCTGCTCGTCCTCGCCGTCGGCATGGCGATCTTCTACCTCGGCCATGTCTCGGGCGGGGACGCTCCGGAGGACATCGGACTCCGCCTCGTGCGGACCTTCTTCATCATCCAGATCTGGCTCATCTGCCTGATCTTCCCCGGGCTCTCGGCGACCTGCGTGAGCGCGGAGCGGAGCGAGCGCTCCTTCGACCTCCTCGTGGTCAGCGACCTCCGCCCGATCGAGCTGATGTGGGGGAAGCTGCTCGGCATTCTGGGCAGCGCCTTCTTCTTCCTCATCTCCACCCTGCCGATCCTCGCGGTCTGTCTCTTCTCCGGGGGGGTCTCCCCGCTCGGCCTCATCGTCGACTTCCTGTTCCTGCTCCTCCTCGCGACCCTCGTCACCAGCTGGGGGATCCTCGTCAGCTCGGTCTTCCGGAACAGCCTCGTCGCGATCGTCGCGACCTACGCCTTCTCGCTGTTTCTCGCCACATGGGCGGCCGTGGGCTACTCCGTCGTCCTCGCCGAGAACGGTCTCGACGGCGTCCTCGAGGCGATCCGCCACTTCTGGCAGGATCCGGACTCCCGACTGGGCCTGCAGACGGTGGGAGCGATCTCCTCCTTCGTCCTCCTCCTCTGCTGGTGCGGCGCGAACTACCACCTCAGCTCCCGCGAGTCGCTCCGCGGCGTTCCGATCCGCCTCCTGTCTCTCGTGGGCACGATCTCTCTCGTCCTCCTGCTCGTGCAGATCCCCCGCCTCGAGTTCGCGAATCGCCTCGCCCGTGGGGGGTTGGACGGCTTCTCGGCTCGACTGCTCCTCGATCTCCTGAAGGTCTGCGGGTCGATCCTCTGCGTGGGGTGGTTCCTGCTGCTCATGCCCCAGGCGGGGGGGGCGGTCGAGACCCCGCTGCGGGCGGTCTATCTGGGGGCGAGGGAGCCTCGTCGCGCGCTCTTCCTCTGGCCGCTGTTGCCGGGGGGGATCCGCGGTCCGCTCTGGGCGCTCCTCCTCATCACCCTCAGCGCCGGCGTGTTCATCCTCGACCTGAATGCCCTCCTCGGCGACGGTGCCCGGCTGCGCGGCCTCCCCCTGGCGTTCATCCTGACCTGGGTCCTGATCCACCTCGCGGTCTGGGCCGCCGCCCATGTGGGGCTCAGCTTCGCGCTCGCGGCGGCCGGGATTCGGGGCGGCCTGAACTGGTTCCTCACCTTCGGATCGGCGGTGCTCGTCATTCTCCTCTCCGTCGGACGGATCGCGCTGCGAGGTCGGGACGGGGAGGAGATGGGCAGCTCCTTCTCGCCGTTCATCACGGCGGTCGTCTTCGAGGGGCGGGGGAACGAGCTGACCGGCCTCGAGTACGGGGTCTGGTTCTGGGTCCACGCGGTCGCGGCCGGCCTGCTCCTCGTCCTCGGCGGGGTGCTCGCTCGATCGAGCGCGGTGAGGTTGCTGCGCCTGAGCCGCCCCGGGTATGACGAGCTGGTTCGAGCCGGTCGGGCCCTGGCGCCCTCTCCCGGGGTGGGGGCCGGTCTCGAGAGTCCGACCGCGGATGCGCCGGGTCCCTCCCGCCCGGAAGATGAGTAGGAGCCTCGCCGTGCCCCCTGTCTCCTCGAGAGTGGTCCTCGGAGTCCTCCTCGCCGTGGTCGGGATCCTCCTCACCGCGATCGATGCGCGCGCGGACACGATCGTGAAGCGCGGGGGGCAGCGGCTCGTGGGCCGCATCGTGGCCGAGGAGGAGGGGCGGATCCGGATCCGCGTCACATCGGCGGGGATCACCTCCGAGCTCTGGATCGACCGCGGGGAGATCCTGAGGATCGAGCGTGGCGCGACCCCGCTCGAGGAGTTCGAGGAGCGCCGGGCGCGTCTGCTCCCCCATGATCGGGCGGGGCATCAGGCCCTCATCGTCTGGGCTCGCGACCGTCAGCTGCTGAAGGAGGCGCGGGAGCTGGAGCGCGGCCTCCCGGCGGTCGAGATCCGCGCGCGCATTCATGATCACCCTCGCCGCTGGTGCCGGACCTGCCGGGCCACGGGGGTGACGGAGTGCCGCCCGTGCGAGGGGGAGGGGGTCGTCCGGAAACCCTGCGTCACTTGCGAGGGAACCGGGGGGACGCCCTGTCGTGCCTGTCGGGGGAAGGAGGGGGCGACCGTCCGCTGCCGCCGCTGTGCGGGCGGAGGCGAGGTGGAGCGGTTCGACCCCGCCCGCGGCCGGAAGGTCAAGGAGCGGTGCCGCGACTGCCGTGGCTCGGGGGAGGTGGAGTGTCCCCGGTGCGATGGTCGTGGGAGCGCGCCGTGCACGAGCTGCGAGGGGAAGGAGCCGCCGAGCTCTCCCTGCGGAGCCTGCGAGGGGAAGCCTCGAAGCACCTGCTCGACCTGCCAGGGGGGCGGCCTGCAGCCGAGACCGGTGAGCGACGCCCAGCTCGAGCGGGAGAGTCGGGAGCGCGACAAGGGAGAGCGCGACATGGGAGAGCGCAGTGAGTCGACCCGTGAGGGAGCGGGCGGAGAGGGCGCGGGGGGGGAGGTCCCGGTGCCGACCCCGGAGAGCCCCCCGAAGCCACCCGTGCCCCCCCGGCCTCCGATCAAGAACCCCTTCGACGACCCCCTGAGGGTCTAGCGCGGGAGAGCTCCTCCCGAGGCGGATGTGTCTGCGAAGCTCAGGCCTCCCGAGCTCCAGCAAGACCACCGGAGGGTGCCCGGGAGTGGGGGGGCGGTCAGCCCTCGATCACCGCGAGGAGCTCCCCCGCCGCGACCGCCTGGCCGACCTCGACGTGGATCCGCGTCACGGTGCCCGCGGCCGGAGAGCGGATCTCGTTCTCCATCTTCATCGCCTCGAGGATGAGGAGCGGGGCGTCCGCCTCGACCGACTCCCCCTGCTGCACCTGAATCCCTCGAATGATCCCGGGCATGACCGCTCTCAGCTCCCGGCGACCGCCGGAGCCCTCGGGGCCCCCCAGGCTCTTCTGGAGGCGGTCGATCTCATCCTCCGCGATCAACTCCACGGGCTGATCATTCAGGAGAAACCGCACCGGCTGGCCGGGCGTGTTGCCGGGGAGGATGGTGAGGTGATGGGTCTCATCTCCATAGGCGAGGCGCAGGACCCCCTCTTCAAGCTCCTCGACCGCGATCGAGTGCTCGCCCCCATCGGGGTCGACGATCCGCCAATGGCGGCCGAGGGGACCGGAGCGGGCGTGGAACTCGTCCTCCCAGCCATCGCCGGCGACACGGTACTTCATGGTCTTGCCCTCCGTCCGGTGCCCTCCAGGCGCCCGACCCGGCCCCAGGACCCTCCGTCCGCCGGGGCCTCCTCACCGACCGGGCGGCGGGCCCCGATCTGATCGCGGGCGATGATCGCGGCGAGCCGCTCGAGGAGCTCGGGGCGCTCCCGGGGGAGCTCGGGGCGGTCGAGCCACTCCTCCAGAGTCCCGGTGTGGAAGTCTCCGGCGCGGAAGAACTCACTCCGGCAGATCTCGATGCCGAGGGGGACGGTGGTGTGGATCCCCCCGATGCGGATGCGGGAGAGCAGGGCGATGAGCCGATCGATCGCCTGCAGGCGGGTGGGACCCCACGCGATCGCCTTGGCGAGCATCGGGTCGTACCAGGGGGTGATCTCCTGACCATCCCGGAGGTTCGCGTCGATGCGGCCGAAGGGGGTGTGGGGGAGGCGGAGGGCGCGGATCGTCCCGGTCGAGGGGCGGAAGCCGCGATAGGGATCCTCCGCGTAGATCCGGAACTCCACCGACGCCCCCCGACGGGTCGGCTCCGGCACTCCCTCGAGGCTGCGTCCCTCGCCGATCGCGAGCTGCTCCGCCACGAGGTCGAGGCCGGTGACCTGCTCCGTGACGGGATGCTCCACCTGCAGCCGGGTGTTCATCTCGAGGAAGTAGAACTCCTCCCGCGCCTCATCGTAGAGGTACTCGAAGGTCCCCGCGCCCCGGTAGGAGAGCGCGGCGACTCCGGCGAGGGAGGCCTCGCGCATGCGCGCGCGGACCGCGTCGGAGATCGCGGGGGAGGGGGTCTCCTCCACGAGCTTCTGGTGATTCCGCTGGAGGGAGCACTCTCGCTCCCCGAGGAAGAGCCCGTTCCCGCGGCCGTCTCCCAGGACCTGCACCTCCACGTGCCGTGACGGGTGCACGAAGCGCTCGAGGTAGACCCGGGAGTCGCCGAAGGCCGCGCCCGCTTCCCGGGTGGTGCGCTCGTACGCCGCCTCGACCTCACCGATGGAGTCGACCTTCCGGATCCCCTTCCCACCGCCGCCCCCCGCGGCCTTGAGGAGGAGGGGGAAGCCGATCCGCTCCGCCTCCGCCCGCAGGTCCTCCGGGCCGACCGGCCCCTCCGTCCCGGGGATCACGGGCACGCCCGCCGCCTCCATCCGCCGGCGAGCCTCGACCTTGTCCCCCATCGCGGCGATCTGCTCCCCGGTCGGACCGAGGAAGGTGATCCCGGCCTCCTCGACCTCGCTCGCGAAGGACGCGTTCTCGGAGAGGAAGCCGTAGCCGGGGTGGATCGCGTCCGCCCCGCTCCGGCGGGCCGCCTCGATGACGCGGTCCGCCCGCAGGTAGGACTCCGTCGCGGGTGCAGGTCCGAGGAGGACCGACTCGTCCGCCGCGAAGCGATGGGGGGAGGCCACATCCGCCTCGGAGTGGACCGCGACCGTGCCGATGCCGAGCTCCCGGCAGGTCTGGAAGACCCGCACCGCGATCTCGCCGCGGTTCGCCACGAGCACCTTGCGAATCCTGCGCTCCGCCGGGCGGTCACGCTCCGTTCGCCCGATCACAGCGGGATGTTCCCGTGCTTCTTGGCGGGGTTGCTGTCCCGCTTGCCCGAGAGGAGGCGGAGGCCCTCGATCAGCCGGGCGCGCGTCTCCGGCTCCTCGATCACGGCGTCGATGTATCCGCGCTCCGCCGCGGTGAAGGGATTCGCGAAGAGCGCCTCGTACTCCTCCGTCCGCTCGCTCGCGACCGCCTCGGGGTCCTCCGCGTCTCCGATCTCGCGGCGGAAGATGATCTCGACCGCGCCCTTCGCGCCCATGACGGCGATCTCCGCCGAGGGCCAGGCGTAGTTCAGGTCGCCCCGGATGTGCTTCGAGCTCATCACGTCGTACGCTCCACCGTATGCCTTGCGGGTGATGACCGTCAGCTTCGGGACCGTCGCCTCGCAGTAGGCGTAGAGGAGCTTCGCCCCGTGGCGGATGATCCCGCTCCACTCCTGGTCGGTGCCGGGGAGGAAGCCGGGGACATCGACGAAGCTGATCACGGGGATGTTGAAGCAGTCGAGGAAGCGGACGAAGCGCGCGGCCTTCTCGCTCGCGGCGATGTCGAGGCAGCCGGCGAGCACCGCCGGCTGGTTCGCGATGATCCCCACCGACCGCCCGCCGAGGCGGGCGAAGGCGGTGATGATGTTCATGGCGCCGTGCTCCGCGACCTCGTAGAGAGAGTCGCAGTCGACCACGCGCCTCAGGACCTCCCGCATGTCGTAGGGCTTCTCCCGCTCCTCCGGGATCACCGAGCGGAGCTCCTCGTCCGCCCGGTCGACCGGGTCCTCGCACGCGACCTGCGGCGGCGCCTCGAGGTTGTTCGACGGGAGGTAGGAGAGGAGGTGACGGATCTGCTCGAGGCAGGCCCGGTCGTTCGGGCACATGAAGTGGGCGACCCCGCTCTTCGAGTTGTGGGTCAGGGCGCCGCCGAGCTCCTCCTGAGTGACCTCCTCGTGGGTCACCGTCTTCACCACGTTCGGGCCGGTGACGAACATGTAGCTCGTCCCCTCGACCATATAGACGAAGTCGGTGATCGCCGGGGAGTACACCGCGCCGCCGGCGCAGGGCCCGAGGATCGCGGAGATCTGAGGGACGACCCCGGAGGCGAGGGTGTTCCGGAGGAAGATGTCGGCGTAGCCTCCGAGGCTCGCGACCCCCTCCTGGATCCGGGCGCCGCCCGAGTCGTTCAGTCCCACCACGGGGACGCCCGCCTTGAGGGCCATGTCCATCACCTTGCAGATCTTCGCGGCGTTGGTGGCGGAGAGGGACCCGCCCTCGACCGTGAAGTCCTGGCTGAAGAGGAAGATCCTCCGGCCGTTCACCTCCCCCCAGCCGGTCACGACCCCGTCTCCGGGGACATGGCGCGCGTCCATCCCGAAGTCGCGGCAGCGATGCTCGACGAGGGCGTCGATCTCATGGAAGGAGCCCTCGTCGCAGAGGACCGAGATCCTCTCGCGGGCGGTCAGCTTCCCCTGGGAGTGCTGGCGCTCGATGCGCTTCTCCCCTCCGCCGAGGCGGGCGCGCTCCTGACGCTCCCGCGCCTCGGTCCGGTTCCGCTCTTTCATCGATCCCTCTCTTCGCCGGGGGGGGCGTGGGGGTCGGCGGCGCCCTCGGGGCGCTCGACCAGCTCGATCAGGGTGCCGCCGGCGGCGGCGGGGTGGAGGAACGCGACGCGCGTGCCTCGACTCCCCGGCACGGCGTGCTCGTGGATCAGGCGGGCCCCCGACCGCCGGAGCTGGTCGAGGGTGGCGTCGATGTCGGGGACGCGGTAGGCGACATGGTGCAGCCCCTTGCGGCCCTGAGCGAGGAACCGGGCGATCGGCGACTCCGGGGAGGTTGGCTCGAGGAGCTCCGTCTTCGAGCCGCCGGTGTCGATGAACGCAACCCGGACCTGCTGGGAGGGCACATCCTCGAACTCGAGCAGCTGCGCCCCGAGCTGGTCGCGCCAGAAGGGGAGCGCCTCTTCGAGGGAGGGGACGGCGATCGCCACATGGTCGATCTCGAAGGGGAGCGCGCTCATCCTCCCTCCTCGCTCTCGGGCCGCAGGTGGGCGCGGAGATCCCCCACGATGCGGTCGAGGGGAGTGCCGGGGGGGTAGAGGAAGGTGAAGCCGGCGGCGCGGAGCTCCTCCGCGTCGTTCTGCGGAATGATCCCGCCCCCGAAGAGGAGGATGTCGTCGGCCCCTTCCGCCTCCAGCTGCTCCCGGACCGCGGTGAAGTGCTGCTGGTGGGCGCCGGAGAGGCTGGAGAGCCCGATCGCCTCGACATCCTCGGCGAGCGCGGCCCGGACGATCGAGCCGGGGGTCGCCCGGAGGCCGGTGTAGATCACCTCCATCCCCGCGTCGCGCAGGGCGCGGAGGACGAGCCGGATCCCGCGGTCGTGACCGTCGAGTCCGGGCTTGGCGAGCAGGACCCGGATGGGGCCGCTGCGACGGCTGGCAGGGTCAGGCATCGTCTCGGTACTCCCCGAATTCGAGGGCCAGGGTCTCCGCGATCTCCCCGAGGGTCACGCGGCTCTCGACTGCGGCGATGAGGGCGGGCAGGACGTTCTCTCCGCTCGCGGCGACGCGGGCGATCTCCCCCCGCGCCGCGGTCACGACGGTCTCGTCCCGCTCCGCCCGGAACCGGGCCATGGCATCGCGTCGCTCCCGCTCCACCGCGGGATCGACGCGGAACGGGGCCTCCGGGATCTCGGCGTCCTCGGACACGCCGACCGGGGTCGCCTCGCCGGAGTCGATGGCGATCTGAGCCTTGAAGGCGCTCGACTCGATCCGTCGCCGGATGAAGCCATCGGCGATGGCGGCGACCGTCCCGCCGCGCGTGTCGATCTCCGAGAGCAGCGCCCGCGCTCCCTCCTCGACCGCGTCGGTGAGCGCCTCCACATAGGGGCTGCCGCCGAGGGGGTCGGCCACCTCGGTGACCCCGGACTCCCGGGCGAGGATCTGCTGGGTCCGCAGGGCGACCTGCGCCGCCTCCTGGGAAGGGAGGGAGAGGGCCTCGTCGGAGGAGTTGGTGTGGAGGGACTGGGTCCCTCCGAGCACGGCGGCGAGCGCCTGCACCGTCACCCGGACCACGTTGTTCGCGGGCTCCTGCGCCGTGAGGGTTGAGCCCCCGGTCTGCGTGTGGAAGCGGAGCTGGGTCGCCTTGTCGTCCTCGATGCCGAAGCGCTCGCGACAGATCGTCGCCCAGAGCCTTCGGGCGGCGCGGAACTTCGCGACCTCCTCGAAGAAGTGGTTGTGAGCGTTGAAGAAGAAGCTGAGCCGGCGCCCGACCTGGACGAGGTCGAGACCGCGCGACCGACAGGCCTCGAGGTAGGCGATCCCGTCCGCGAGGGTGAAGGCGACCTCCTCCACCGCGGTGGAGCCCGCCTCGCGGATGTGATAGCCGGAGATGCTGATCGGGTAGAAGCTCGGCAGCTCCTGCGCCGCGTACTCGATGACATCGACGGCGAGGCGCACCGAGGGCTCGACCGGGAAGCGCTGCGTGCCCCGGGCGATGAACTCCTTCAGGATGTCGTTCTGGACCGTCCCCCGCAGGACTCGCGGATCGACTCCGCGCCGGCGGGCGAGGGCGACGAGGAAGGCGAGCAGGACGGGCGCCGTGGAGTTGATCGTCATCGAGATCGACACCCGGTCGAGGGGGATGCCGTCGAGGAGGGTGTCGAGATCGTCGAGGGTGGAGATCGGGACGCCGACCCGGCCGACCTCTCCGAGCGCCTCGGGGCTGTCGGAGTCGTAGCCGATCTGGGTTGGCAGGTCGAAGGCGACGGAGAGGCCCGTCTGTCCCTTCTCGAGGAGGAACCGAAACCGCTCGTTCGTCTCCGCCGGGGAGCTGTAGCCGGCGTACTGTCGCATGGTCCAGAGCCGGCTGCGGTACATGCTCGGATGGAGGCCCCGCGTGAAGGGGAACTCTCCGGGACCGGCTCCCTCCGCCTCATGGGCGTAGAGCGGCGCGAGGGGGATCCCCGAGCTGGTCTCGAAGGACTCTCGTCGCTCGGGGCTGCGGGCGACGGCGGGAGCATGGACATCCCGCAGCCAGCGCTCGGGGCGAGGCGGGGAAGGGGGACGATCGGCCGATGTCACCGGTCACTCCTCCTGGTTCCGGAGGCCGCCCGCGGAGCGGGGGTCCGGGTGGGGGGGCTCGTCCTCTCGGACATGGTGGACCTCTCCGGAGCGCAGCACGCACCGCCGGGAGGGCGCGTCGGTCCCCTCCTCGGGGACCTCCACGATGAGTCCGCCATCGGAGGCGAGCCCGACCGCCCGACCGCTCCCGCGTGGAGCGGGGGCATCGGCGACCGCGGGCGCTGCCTCGGCGGACCAGACGATCGACCGCCCGACGGTGTCGAGGTGGGGAAGGATCCGCTCGACGGAGCGATCCCTTCCTCCCGGGACCCTGTCCTCCGAGAGCCTCCGGTCGAACAGGGACAGGATACGCGGTAGGCACGACCCCGGGGAGGGCGACTGGTCGAATTCCGCGAGGATCGAGGTGGGCGCGAGACCTCTCCCGGAGGGGTCTGGGAGCCCTTCGACGGGGATCCGGAGGTCGAGGCCGAGGCCGAAGACGAGGTGGAGCGCGCCCGGGGGAGCAGGCGGATGCGCCGCCTGGACCTCGACGATGAGCCCGCCCCACTTGGCGAGGCTCCCGTCGGGGCGGGTCAGGACGAGGTCATTCGGCCACTTGAGCCGAAGGGGAGGATGGGGGTCGGGGAGCAGCTGCGTGACCGCCTCGCGGGCGCAGCTCGCGAGCAGGAGTCCGAGGAAGGGATCCGCGGGCGGAGGGGCCGAGATGGCGAAGGAGAGCCAGAGCCCCCCCTCCGGGCTGCTCCACTCGTTCCCGCGGCGCCCGCGCCCCGCGGTCTGGACCCGAGCGCGCACCGCGAGGGGAGGAGCGGCGCCGGCGCGCAGGCGCGCCTTCACCTCCTCCTGGGTCGAGCCGACCGTGTCGAGCTCGATGATCTCCCAACCCGCCACGCCGTCCACCGTCGCCTCCTCTGCGGGGATCCTACGCGGTCGGCGGTGGGGCCCCAACGAATCCCGGGAGCGCGATCCAGCGGTCGGGATCGCCGGGGGGGGGCCCTTGTGCTACCCTCTCGGCCATGAGTGGGGAAGAGGAGAGATTGGTCCGGACCAAGGAGGTCCTGGAGCGAACGGGGATCTCCCGGCAGGTCCTCTACCGCTACATGCAGATGGACCTCGTCGTCCCCGCCTCGACCACGGAGTCCGGACGGAACCAGTTCTCGCCCCGGGTCTTCCGGATCATCGAGCTGATCGAGCGCCTCAAGGAGCGGGGCTACACCCTGCGGGACATCCGGGACATCGTGGGAGAGCGCTTCGCCGCCGCCCAGCGAGGCTCGGCCGACGCGCTCGACGAGCCCCTGCCGGAGTCTCTCGAGGATTCGCTCGAGACCCCCTCCGAGCCGGAGTGAGGTCCCTTCGTCCGCCCCGTTGACCGCCGCTCTTCCCCGGAGCCGGCCGTGCTCCCTGGAGGCCCCCCCGATGGCCGCGTCACGACCTTCTTCCGCCCCGGACTGGACCGCTTCTCCCCTCTTGACGGGGGGCACGACCGTGCGGGTCCGGTACGAGGAGACCGACCGGGCCGGGGTCGGCTACCACGCGAACACCTTCGTCTGGTTCGAGTGCGCCCGGACCGAGCTCCTGCGGGAGTTGGGGTTCCCTTATCGGGAGCTGGAGGAGTCCGGGTGGCTCCTCACGGTGGCCGCGGTCTCGGCTCGCTATCACCGCTCGGTGCTCTACGATGAGGAGCTCGCGGTGGAGTGCGCCATCCTGCGGGCCGAGGGAGCCCGGCTCGAGATCGAGTACCGCATCATCGGTCCGGACGGGAGCCTGCGCACCACGGGATCGACGACCCTCGGCTGCCTCGATCCCGCGACCGGGAGGCCGCGCCGACTGCCGGCGCCCCTCGTGGAGTGTCTCCGCTCGGGCTCCGGCCCGCCGGCAGAGGAGCAATGATGGAGCCTTCGGAAACCACGAGCCGCCTCTTCCTGGCGATTTTCGACGACGACCTCCGGCGTGTACCGGTGGAGGAGGGTGCGCTCATCATCGGGCGCTCCCGGGATGCCCACCTGCGCGTGAAGGATGCGCTCCTCAGCCGGAAGCACTGCGTGCTGACGCGGACCGGAGACCGGATCCTCCTCGCGGACCTGAACTCCTCGAACGGGACCTTCGTGAACGGGAGCCAGGTGGCCTCCACCACCCTCGCCTGCGACGACATCATCGAGCTGGGGAAGGCGGTCCTCGTCCTCTTCGACGGGGAGGGGTGGAGTCGGGGGGACGGGCTGCTGAACCTGCGCAACCCGGTCAAGGCCCAGGAGCTGGTCCAGCGCCTCCGCGAGGGCGGGGCAGGGCTCGCATCCGAGGCGGCCCCGGAGACGACCCCGCGGGCCGGGGTTCGCTCGCGCAAGGGGCTCTCCGAGGAGGAGCGGGGCTTCCTGCTCTGGCTGGAGAAGGTCGAGCGGGAGCACCTCCCGGAGCTGGTGGGGGACTACCTCACCCACAAGCTCATCTCCCTGCTCGTGCGCCGCTCCGATCGGGTCCGGGGCGCGTTCACATCCGTTCTGGAGGAGATGATGGACCCGGCCTTTTTCTCCCGCGCCGCCTCGACGGAGGAGCTCCGCGCCGAGATCCGAGCCCGCGTGCGGGATCGACTCGCGGCGATGCCGGCGGAGGGGCGCGATCCCTCCCCCGGGCAGGAACGGGATCTACTCGAGCCGGAGCTGGACGCTCCGGAAGGGGCTGATGATGAGATTCTCTGATGGCGGCTTGGCCCGCTGCGACACCCGGTTCCGGGTCGTCGGCCGCCTCGCTCGCCTCCTCGTTGCGCTGATCCTCGTCGGCCCTCTCGCCGCCGCAACCTCCCCTGGGGGAGGGGCGGTCGGGGGAGCGGACGGATTCGAGGAGCTGAAGAAGGCCTTCCTCGAGGCGGCCGCCAAGAAGGATGTCCCCGGGCTCTTCGATGCGCTCGAGGCGATGGAGCTCCATGACTCCGCAGAGAAGGCGGAGCTCCTCGTGCGGGTCGGACTCTCCCACAAGGACATCGAGGTCTATCGGGAGAGCGAACGGCAGCTGCGCGGGCTGCAGTTGCCGGAGTCGCGCGCGGTCGTCGTCGGCAATGCCCTCAAGGGGAAGGACATCAACCTCCGGGCGGACTGCACCCGGATCCTCCGCGCCCACGCAGACGAGGCGGCGTTCGACGCGCTCGCCGAGCTCTGTCGTGACAAGCACTGGCTCGTCCGCTCCGAGGCCTGTCGGGGCCTCGGCCAGTTCCGCTCGAAGCGGTCGGTGGAGCTGCTCCTCTCCAGGCTGACCGAGGAGGAGGGACGCCTGCTGGATGACATCGTGGACTCCCTCCGTCGCCTGACCGGGCAGTCCTTCGGGCCTCTCCCGACGAGCTGGAACTCCTGGTGGGAGGGAGGGGGCCGTGACCAGCCTCTCCCGGAGCCGGGGGCGGACGACGGGACCACCCGGAAGAAGCTGGGGACGGCGGTCTCGGACGGCCTCTACGGCCAGGTCGTGAGCGAGCGGGTCACCTTCCTCATCGATGTGAGCGGCAGCATGACGGCGGGGACCGAGCTGGAGGGGACGCGGCATGAGATCGCCATCCGGGAGCTGGTCCGCGTGCTCGAGAACCAGCTCACGACCGACACCGAGTTCAACCTGATCGCATTCGCCGACGATGTGGTCCGCTTCGCGCCGAAGCTGCAGAAGGCGAAGGGGAAGAAGCTGGACCGCGGCATCGACTTCGTCGAGGGGCTCCGGGCGGGGGGAGAGACGAACGCCTACGGCGCCCTGGAGGCGGCCTTCTCCGACGCCCGGGTCGACACCATCTACCTCCTCTCCGACGGGAGCCCGACGGTGGGGGACGAGACGATCCCCACGATCATCCTGAACAAGGTGGCGGAGTGGAATCGCTACCGGGGGGTGAAGATCCACTGCATCGGGTTCTTCCCGGGGGACGCCCGGAACCAGAACAAGGCGGAGGCCCGGACCTTCCTCATCGACCTCGCGCAGCAGAATCGCGGTCGGTACACGGAAGTCGACTGACAGGCGGGGGTGGGGTCTGACATCGGGCCCGGCGGGCGATTAGACTATCCTCTGCTGCGAGTCCCGTGGGCGACGGTGAGGACCGTCCGGCTCCGGGGCGCATGCCGCGCGCAGCCTCCGTTTCCCCGCCCAGCTGCGGATCGGGGTCTATCCAGCTTCTGGCAGGTTATCGATGACCGACGGGCCTCCCTTCGAGCCGAAGGGCTCCAGCCGGGATCTTCTCGGCGACATCCTCACGGAAGAGGAGACACGACATCTTCTGCTTCCCTTCCCCGGGGATGGGGCGGGGAGCGAGGAGGTCGTCCTCCTCCTGACCGACCGTCCGGAGGAGGCGGAGCGGGTGAGCGCCTATCTGTCGGTGCGCAGTGTTCGGACCTCACCGGTGCAGAGAGCCGCGGACGCGCTCCAGCGCCTCAGGAGCCACGACTTCCAGGCCTTCGTGATGGCGGTGGACGCGCTCGGCGCGACGCCGAGCACCTTCCTCGAGCAGGTCTACGAGGTCGAGTCGATGCCGATTCTCGGGTTCATCATCGACGCGGAGGCACGCATCCCGGAGTGGGTCGAGGAGATCCACGCGGATGTGGGTCGCCGCCCCCTCGGCGCGAAGGAACTCGCGCGCCTCTTCCCGTGGGTCCCGGAGGCCGTGGTCGTGAGAGGCACCGAGCCTCCAGCGGCCTCGGCCGCCCCGGACGAATTCGAGGTCCGGCCCGAGGAGGAGGATCCGGTGGAGGAGCTCGTCGAGCGCGCGGGCTCGTTCCCCCCGGGGGGGCCGACCCCCCTCGGCACGCGGGGCGGACCGGGGGATGCCGCCGGGGATCCCCCCGCGCCGCCGCCCCCGCCGGTCGGCCGCGGGCCCGGCGATCGCTCGCCCGACTGGATCGGGGCGCTCCGGCTGCTCCTGACGATTCGGAGTGAGGGGGGGAGCGCGATCGACGCCCTGCGCACCTGGGCCGAGACCGATCCCGCCTGCGCCGGATGGGGGACGGTCGAGCAGCTCGGGGGGGAGCGGGTGCTGCGCGCTGGAGGCCCGGACCGGGACGCGCTCCTCGCCGCGCTCGCGGAGCTCCTCGTCGAGAATCCGGATCCCCCGCTCGCACCGGTCACCCGGGGGAGCTTCGGGTGCCTGCCGGTCGGCGCCGCGTGGTTCGCGATCTGGTGGCGGAACCCCGGAGGGGTCGCCGGTTGGGAGCGCCTCGGTCAGCTGGTTCCTCTCGTCGACCGCCTCCAGCCACCGGGGGTCGATGGGACCTTTCGCTCCGACGGCCGCGCCCGGGGTCTCCTGATCCAGCAGCTCGCGCGGAGAATGTCCGCTGCTCGTCGGCACGGGGGCCGGCTGGGGCTCCTCCTCCTCGAGCCGCGGGAGGCGAGCGCGGTCCCCGCCATCGCGGATGAGCTGAAGCCGCGGCTGCGGGGCGAGGATGTTCTTCAGGCGGAGTCCTCCCGGCTCTGGGTCCTCCTCGAGGGGGTGGAGGAAGGGACGATGGAGGCTCTCGATGCGCGGCTGGGGAGGCTTCCGGCGGAGCGCGCGCTGCGGGGGGTCGGCGTCCTTTGGCAGGATGGGGGGCCGGAGGCGCCCCTGCTCGTCGACCAGCTCCTCCACGCGATCGATCCCCGTCCCCTCGACGGAACCGTCACCTGGTTTCACTGAGGCGGGCCCGCGAGGAGGCCCCGGCTAGTCCGACGCGTCCTGGGGGGGGTGGATCCAGCTGATCTGCTGGAAGGTGACCTCGGCCGGGATGCCGTGGGCGTCGACGGTCAGGCGCTCCTTCGCCTTGTTGATCTTCCGGACCACGAACACGCCCCCGAGCTGGGGCACGTGGACCCGGTCCCCCTTGCGGAGGGAGCGGGCGAGCTCGTCCCTCCGCTGGGCCAGGCGGGTCCCCTTTCGCCCCTCCGAGAGGACCCGGAGGAGCTCGTCCCACGCGTCCCGTCTCTCCTTCGGCGGTTCGCCCACCGCGCGGAGCGCGGCCTCGATCCGATCGATCAGCGCTCCGACCCGCTCCTCCTCCGCCGCCTCCGCCTCGAACTCCACCGCCTCCCGACGGCGCGCGACGGCGCTGCGCATCGCGGTCGTCTCCTCCTCCACCCGGGCCGCCTCGCGGCGGAGGCGCTCCATCTCCCGGGTGCGGCGCTCCAGATCGCTCCGGGTCCGCTCGATCCCGTCGAGGAGCGCGGCGTCGACGGTCGCATCTCCCGCCTGCAGCTCGCGAGCCCGCTCGATCACAGCCTCGGGGAGACCGAGGCGGCGGGCGATGATGAGGGCGTTGCTCTTCCCCGCGAGTCCCATGCGCAGCCGGTAGGTGGGGGCCAGCGCCGCCGGATCGAACTCCATTGAGGCGTTCTCACTCTTGCGGTGACGGTAGGCGTACTCCTTGAGGCGGCCGAGGTGGGTGGTCACGACCGAGAAGGCTCCTCGACGGTAGAGGTCCTCGAGGATCGCCTCCGCGAGCGCGGCCCCCTCGAGAGGGTCGGTGCCGGCCCCCAGCTCATCGATCAGGACGAGGCTGCGGCTGGAGACGCGGTCGAGCATGGCGGCGAGGACGGTGACATGGCTGCTGAAGGTCGAGAGGTTCTGCTCGATCGACTGTTCGTCTCCGATGTCCGCGAAGATCGAGTCGAAGACGGGGATCTCGGCGGCGTCCGCGGGGACGGGGATGCCGCAGTAGGTCATCAGGGCCGCGAGGCCGACCGTCTTCAGGACGACCGTCTTCCCACCGGTGTTCGGACCGGTGACGACGAGATGGAAGGTCCCACCGGTGAGCTCGAGGTCGAGGGGCACGACGCGCTCCCGCGCCCGCTCCAGGGCGAAGGGGGCACCCGCCTCCTCCGGCTCTCCCTCCCTCGCCATCAGCAGGGGATGGCGCGCCCCCCGCAGGCGGAGATGTCGCCCCTCGGCGAGGGTCGGGAGCACCCCGCCCCGGGAGAGGCCGAAGCCGGCCCGTCCCCAGGCGCAGTCGAGCGCGACGAGCTCCCGCCAACGCTCCAGAATGCTCGGAGCGAGCTTGCGCACCTCGCGGGTCAGCTCGACGAAGATCCGGGTCTCCTCCCGCTGGACCGTGGCCCGCAGGTCGGAGAGCTCGTTTCCGCGCAGGACGATCTCCTGGGGCTCGATGTAGAGGGTCGAACCGGTCGTGGAGCGGTCATGGACCACCCCCGGGACGCTGCGACGCCGCTCGGCTCGAACGGCGAAGACCCAGCGTCCGTTCCGCATCGAGATCACCGAGCCCTGCAGGGCGCGCCGGAGGTCGCGATCGTCGCGGTGCTTTTCCATCCAGCGACGGAGGTCCTCCTGCAGGCGCTCCACCTTCCCTCGGGCCTGCCCGAGGAGCGGGCTGGCGGTGTCGAGGAGGCGTCCGCCGCGATCCACGCTTCGCTCCAGGCTCTCTCGGAGGGTCGGGAGGTCGATGAGCGCCGCGCCTCTTCGCCCGAGGTGCGGGGCGTCCTCCCGGGCGCGCAGGAGCGATCCGATGGCGAGGGTCCGCTCGAGCACGAAGCCGATCGAGCCGAGCTCCTCGCCGGTGAGGAGGCGGTCCGCCTGGTCGCTCGGCGGATCGAGGACCGCGGGGAGGTCGGTCAGGTCCGCGAGGCGCAGGGTCGCCCCGCTCTCCCGCCAGGCGATGGTCTCGGCCGTCTCCTGCAGCAGGGAGAGGATCCCCTCCCGATCGGCGGCCGGCTCCGCTCGCCGCAGCGCGGCGCGGCCCGGGGCCGAGGTCCCGTGGCGCGCCACCTCCTCGAGCAGGGCGGGGAGCTCCAGACGGGCTCGTGCATCACCCTCGATGTCTCCGCGACGCACTCGGGTCATGGGGCCTCTCCGCTGGGGGAGGGGGTGGGGTAACCCCAACGACGGAGGAGTGCAAGGGAGAGTGGGGTGGGAGCTTCGAGCGAGCCGAGGGGTCTTGTCGGGGAGACCGCGCCGGAGGAGACCGTGCCCTTGAGAAGAGTGCCCTCGAGATGAGCGCCCGAGGACAGAGCGCCCCCGGGGGCGCGGCGATCGACCGCCGCGGGGGCGGGCCTTCGGGGAGCGTGGGTCAGAAGCCGAAGCCGATGTCGAAGAGGAGGGTCTTCGTCCGGTCCGAATCCTCCTTGCGGAGCGCGTCCCCCCAAGTGAGGGAGATCGGGAGGAACTGCCCGAAGAAGGGGACGGAGAGGTAGAAGCCGCCTCCGACGGTGAGACGGTACTCATCCATCTCATAGGCGGAGGCATCCGTTGCGAGGTTTCCGTAGTCGGTGAAGAGGACTCCTCGGACGATGGCGTCGTAGAGGGGGAAGGTGTACTCGAGGCTGCCGAAGTGCCGGGCGGTGCCGCCGACCGGCTCGTCGAGCTCCTTCGGTCCGACCTCGCGGAAGCGGAAGCCGCGCAGGCTGCCGGTCCCGCCGAGGTAGAAGCGCTCGAAGAGCGGAATCGACTCCGTGTCCCCCCGCGGCTCCGCCCAGGCGAAGTCGTTGCGGAAGACGAGGAGATGCCGCCGCGTGTCCCCGTCGGAGAGGAGGGTCCCGTAGAACTCGAGGGAGAGGTCGAGCTTCGTCATGTCGACCTCGCCCCCGAGCGGCTCTCCCGCGTACTCCGCCCCGAAGCGTATCTTGTAGCCGCTCACGGGGCCGAGAATCCGGCGATAGGTGGCGGCGTCGTAGCTCACGCCCGCGGTGAGGGCCGAGATGTGCGTGCGCCCCGCCAGCTCCTGGACGGAGGGGATCGCGTCATCGTCGATGTCCCTCGCGTTCACCGTCTGGTACGAGTAGCCGATGTCCGCCACGAGGTTCCGGTCCTCGAGGAAGCGGCGCCCGATCGCCAGTCCGCTCTCCGAGCGCTGCTCCGTGTAGTCGGGGCGCAGGAAGGCGCTGCGGCTCAGGTCGAGGTCGAGGGAGTTCAGGGTGTCGAGGAGGAACGGCTCCGTGAAGCGGATCTGGTAGCGGCTGTACTGAGTGCCGGGTGAGGCGGACAGCGCAAGGCGCTGGCCTCCGCCCGAGAAGGCGTCGGGGATGTCCCGGAAGCTCTCCGGCACATCGGTGATGTCGAAGTTGCTCTTCGTCAGGGAGAACTGCCCGCTGAACCCGCGGCCGGTGGTGAGGCCGAGGCCGAAGAGGAGGCGCCCGGTCGAGGCCTCCTCGACATCGAAGATCAGGTTCTTGTATCCGGGCTGCGAGCCAGCCTCCATCGCGGCATCGACATTGGCGAAGTAGCCGAGCCGGAAGAGGTTGCTGCGGGAGTCCTCGATCTCCGAGCGGCGGAACTCCTCGCCGGGATAGAGCGTGAGCTGCCGGCGGATGACCTTGTCGCGGGTCTCCTTGTTCCCCCGGATCTTGATCTCCTCGATGAAGGTCTTCAGGCCCTCGGCGATCCGGAAGCGGAGGGTGACGGCGCTGCCCGTGAGCTCGTAGACCGGCTCCACGCTCACCCGCGCGTCCACATGGGAGAGGTCGCTGTAGGCGTCCTCGATCGCGGCGATGTCCCGCTGGATCACCTCGGCACCCCAGGGGGCGCCGACCTCGCTCTCCACGAGCGCTCGCAGGTCCGCGTCGGTCAGCGCGCGGGTCCCCCCCGTCTCCTCGGTCTGGAACTCGATCGCTCGAATGGTGTAGCGCGGCCCCTCGATCACATCGTAGGTGACCTCGACCTGGGTGCGCCCCTCCGAGAAGCGGAGGGGGGCGAGGCCGACCTGGGCATCGAAGAACCCCTGGCTGCGATAGAAGGCGCGGAGCTGCTCCACCGACTCGAGGAGCTCCGCTCTCCGGAGCCGACCGCTGAAGGGGATGCCGAGGAGGGGAGTCCGGGCCCGCAGTCGGATCCCCTCGAGGATCTCCCCGCGTGAGAAGCTGTTCACTCCCTGGAAGGAGATCTTCTCAATGATGATCCGGTTCCCCTCCGAGATCCGGAAGACCACCTGGACCCCCTCGTCGACCGGGCGGATCTCCGGCTCGATGGCGACGAAGGCGAAGCCCGCCTCATGGTAGAGCCGCTCGAGCTCCGCGAGGTCCTGCAGAAGCGACTGTCGGTCGAAGAGGGTCCCCTCCCGCAGCGCGAGCGTCAGCTTCGTGGACTTCCTCGAGAGGGAGCGCATCCCGCTCAGGCGCACCTCCACGATGCTCGGCTTCTCCTCGAAGCGGATGCGAATGTGGACGCCGTCCGCCCGCCGCTCGACGACGGCGTCGTCGATGTAGAGGAAGTCACCGGAGTCGGAGAGCCGCTCGTACTCCTGGGAGAGGGCGACGGGGTCGTAGCGATCGCCGACCCGCACGCTCATCCGGGCGAGGACCTGAGCCTCGGCGATCCGCGTGAGGCCTTGCAGCTCGATCCGGGCGATCCGCTCGCCGGCGAGGGCTTCCTGCGCGCCGAGTCGGGCGGGGCCCTCGCCGCCGGGGGGGGCGAAGGTGGGGAGGAGGAGAGTGGCGAGGAGGACGGTGAAGAGGAGCAGCGTGGAGCCCGCCCGGGCCGCGCCGGAGAGACCGACGCGGGGGTTGGGCCTCGCTCCGCAGGAGAGAGGCGAGGGAGTCCAGCTCCCCTGGCTCGGTGAGGAATGCGCCAATGCGCCCGCTTCCGTGGGATCGCCCCGGGCCCCCGGAGGCGGTCCGGGGGCTTCGCTGCTCTCTCCATGAGGGGTCACGAGTCGGTCCGCAGAATCCGCGGGGACCGGAGAAGACCGGCCAGGCCCGGGTAGGCCGCGCGGGCGGCCCTCTCCGGGCCCCGCAGCGGCGCCTCCCGCACCGTCGGACCGCGAGTGGTGATACGCAGGAGGCCCGGACAAGTCAAGGGGAGCAGAACCGTCCGAAAGCTGGACAAGGGGTGTCGGAATCGGGTCGCCCGGGGGCGAGAGCTCGCCCCCCCGCGCGAGGGGGGGGGAGCGGTCCTTCTCTGGCTGGAGGGGGTCCCCTCCAGCTTCACGGGCCGCCCCGCTTGAGCTCCACCGGGGGTGGAGCAGGAGGGAGGTCGATTCCGGCGGGAAGCGGGATCGTCGGGCCCGCGCATTGCCTTACCTCCCCCGTCAGGCAAGGAACCTCGCCCCCCGGGCGGGACCCACCGCTCGAGGGGATCGGGCTCAGGAAAGGACTCTTCACCATGACCGGAAACAGCCTTCCCGGAACGCGGACGCAATCCCGCGTGATCTCGCTGGAGGAAGCGAACAACATGCTGCCGTTGCTCGGCAAGATCGTTCGCGACATCACCACGACCTGGGAGCAGATCATTCAGAAGAGGACCGAGCTCGAGTGCCTCGAGAAGAACCCGGAGTCGACCGGGAGCGAGCAACGTGACGAGATCATGGAGCTCAAGGGCGACCTGAATCGCCTCATCGACAAGATCAACGGCTACATCCGCGAGATCGAGGAGCTCGGCTGCTTCGTCGAGGAGTTCAAGCGGGGAGTGATCAACTTCCCCAGCCTCTACGTCGGCCGCAAGGTCTTCCTCTGCTGGAAGCCGGGAGACGGTGAAGTCCGCTTCTGGCATGAGCTCGACGAGTCCTACTCCGAGCGCACGCCGATCCGCGACTGCCGCCACTTCCTCGTGAGCAAGCGCGACGTCTAGTCCCGTCAGCGCCCCGAGGAGCACTCCACGCCCCCCCCCGCGGTCGATCCGGCCTCCCCTCGAGAGTTCGACCCAGCTCTCGGCCAACGACCGCGACTCCATCCCCTCACGCGTCCTCGCCCAGGACGCCGGACGACTCCGGGAGTCTGCCCACGCCCGGAGATACAGTCCCGACCATCCTTCCCTGCCGGGAGGCGGCCAATATTCTGGCCGCCTCCCACTTTTTCCGCCTTCCTTCCCCCCCCTACGAAGCGCGCCTCCGACCTGCCTGGCAGGACGGAGGCGCTCTCCCTTTTCATCCGGTCTCCGAGAGTCACTCGAGCTTGTCGAGGATCTCATCCGGGATGTCGAAGTTGGTGTGGACCGTCTGCACATCGTCGTGGTCCTCGAGGTCGGAGATGAAGTTCACGACCTTCTGGGCGAGGTCGAGCTCGTCGACGACGACCGTGGTCGTGGGGATCCGTGTCACCTCGGCGAGGCTGGGCTCGATCTCCTTCTCCTCGATCGCGCTGCGGACTGCGGAGAAGCCCTCCGGCGCGGTGAGGATCTGGTGGACCTCCCCCTCGATCTTCACATCCTCGGCTCCCGCCTCGAGCGCGAGCTCCATCAGCTGATCCTCGTCGATGAGGGGGACGGGGATCTCGATCACCCCCTTCGTCTCGAACATCCAGCTGACCGCTCCCGGGTTCCCCAGGGTCGCGCCCGCCTGCTTGTCGAAGATCTTCCGGAGCTCGGAGGCGGTCCGGTTCTTGTTGTCGGTGAGGATGTCGATGACGACCGCGACCTGGCCCGGGGCGTAGCCCTCGTACACGAGCTCGGAGTAGGTCGCGCCGTCGAGCTCGCCGGTCCCCTTGGCGATGGCGCGCTCGATGTTGTCCTTCGGCATGTTCGCGGCGCGGGCCTTGTCGATCATCAGCCGAAGGCGGGCGTTGGCGGCCGGGTCACCTCCGCCGTCACGGGCGGCGATGATGATGAACTTCGCGATCTTGGAGAAGATCTTCGCCCGCTTCTTGTCGAGGGCGCCCTTGCGGTGCTTCGTGTTCGCCCACTTGGAATGTCCGGCCACCGGGAGCTCCCTTTCCGAGGGTAAGGAGTCGACTACTTCGACTTCTTCCCCTTCTTCTTCGCCGATGCCCGCTGGCGCGGCGTCACCTTCGCGGGGAAGGGGCACCCGCGCTTCAGGGCGCAGTCCGGGCAGTCGATCGCCTCCTCCTCGGGCGGGCAGACGTGCTCCGCATGGTCCTGGATGAGGAGAGAGAGTCCGAGGACCTGCTCCCGGGGAACGCTCTCGTAGAGCATCTTCTGGCGCGCGAGGAAGGTCGCATTCGGCTTGCCGATCCCGACTCGCTCGAGGAAGGGCGAGGCCGTGGCCTCCAAGGGGACGACGGGGTACTCGTTCACGCGCTCGAGGAGGATCCCCAGGGTGGAGTCGGCGATCTCCGGCACCTTCTTGAAGAAGGCCTTGATCTCGGGGTTGGTCTTCTCGCGGAGGAACTCCAGTCCCACGTGGTGATGCTCGAGGAAGAGCTTCATCAGGAAGCGCTGGAGGAAGCGAGCGGCCCGCTCGGGGGAGGCGGCGCTCTTGAGCACCCCCTCGACCTCCTCAGCCGGGCTGATCCTCACCTCGTTCCAGTCCACGAACTGCGTGCGCAGCGCCTGGAACGCCTTTCTCGCCTCGGCGAGAGGCATCGCCCGCGCGAGCTGGAAGAAGATGACGACGTCGAGGTTGTCGTGGAGCGGCGGGATCGCGTCCGCGTTGCCCTGAGCCTCGGCGAGCTTCTCGGTGAGATAATCGAGGCGGATCGGCTTCGTGGGCGCCCTCTTGGTCGCGGCCTTCTTGGTCGCGGTCTTCTTGGTCGCGGTCTTCTTGGTCGCGGCCTTCTTGGTCGCGGCCTTCTTGGTCGCGGTCTTCTTGGTCGCAGTCTTCTTCGCCTTGGCCGGCATGGATGACTCCTGTCGGTGTTGCGCGAGGGAGGGGCCGTGCACCACGCCGGGCCTGCATCCGGCCCTTCCCTCGGGAGGAGCGCGGTCGGCGCGACTCCGTTCGAGACCCGCGCCTCGGGTTTCGCGCCGGATGGACCTCTGGCCCGGGAGGGTCCGGCCTGCGGCGCACCGCGGCCGGGGGAGGCTCCATGGGTGGATCTCGGGGGACCGCGGCGGCGCATCGACGCCGACGCGGCGCGGAATTGTAGTCAGGGGCCTCAGGGAGAGCAAGCGAGGGGGCGCCCCGGCGCCGCGCTCACGCCCGGGGGGTGGGTCCGTTCTGGGGCTGTGCGCTCTCGGGCGATGGTTCCTCCGCGAGGCGGAGGCTCCTGCCTCGACGGTGGGCGATCAGCTCCGCCGCGATTGAAATGGCGATCTCCTCGGGGCTCTTGGAGCCAAGGGGGAGCCCGATGGGGGCGTGCACGCGCTCGAGGTGCTCCTCCGTCGCGCCCCGACGACGGAGGTTCTTGAAGATCGCGCCGATCTTCCCGCGGCTGCCGATGAGACCGATGTAGCCGGCGGTCGTGGCGATCGCCTGCTCGAGCACGGTCTCGTCGTGCTGATGACCCCGGGTCACGATGATCAGGTAGGAGTTCGGGCCCTGGGGGACGCCGTCCATGCAGGCCCCGAGGTCCCGCACACGGACATCGGAGGCGAGGGGGAACCGGTCCGGGTGGGCGAAGGTCTCTCGGTCATCGATGACCGTGGTCCTGTACTCGAGGGAGGAGAGGAGGGGGACGAGGGCCTGCGCGATGTGACCTGCCCCGAAGATGGTGACGGTCGGGTTCCCGATCGGCTCGATGTACACCTCGAACTCCCCTCCGCAGAGCAGCCCGGTCTCCGCGGCGGTCGCGGCGGTGAGGCGGAACCGCTCCCGGACCGGGCGCTCCGTGGCCAGCACCTCCATCGCGAGTCTCCAGATGTCGGACTCCGTGCAGCCGCCCCCGACGGTGCCGACGGTGCTGCCGTCGTCGCGGACCAGGAGCTTCGCGCTCTCCTTGCCCGGCGTCGAGCCGGTCACCCCGATGATGGTGGCGAGGGCGCCTCGGCGACCCTCGGCAATGAGCCGCGCCGCCTCGGTGAAGATCTCGTACATCGCTTCGCTCTCCCTGCGGCCGCCGTCGCTCAGTCCGCGCCGGGTTCTGCGCCGTCCGGGGAGTCGCCGGCATCGAGAGCCCGGACCTCACGGATGCGCGCCTCGATCTCCATCTGCTTGCGAATGGAGTCGTCGAGGACGAACTGCAGCATGGGGGTCTCCCGGAAGCTGGAGACCCGCGCGAGGTGGGACTGGATGAACCCGCGCGCCGCCTCGAGCCCCCGCAGCGAGGTGCGCTGCTGCGACTCATCTCCGAGGACGGAGATCGAGACGCGAGCCTCCTTGAGGTCCTCGGTCGGCTCGACCGCGGTGACGGAGACGAAGCCGATGCGCGGATCCCGCAGCTCATGCTGGATGATCCGCGCGATCTCGGTGCGCAGGAAGGAGGAGACCCTCGCCTTGCGGACAGGCTTCACGAGCCCTCCGCCTCGGTCGTGGCCTCCTCTTTCTCCTTCTCCCGCGCCTCGGCGGCCTCCTTGCTCTCGATGTCCTCGAGCTTGCGCTTCTTCTCTCGGCGCTTGTAGCTCTCGATCACATCGCCGATCTGGATCTCGGAGAAGCCCTGGACCCGCATGCCGCACTCGAAGCCCTCCCGGACCTCCTTCACGTCCTCCTTGACGCGCTTCAGGGAGTCGAGGCGACCCTCGTGGAGCAGCACGCCGTCCCGGACGAGGCGGATCGGGTCATCCCGGGTGATCAGGCCATCCCGGACCATGCAGCCCGCGATGTTGCCGAGGCGGGAGGACTTGAAGAGCTGGAGAATCTCCGCCTTGCCCTGCAGCTCCTCGAACACCTCGGGCTCGAGCATCCCCTCGAGGGCGAGGCGCATCTCCTCGATGACGTTGTAGATGATCTCGTAGGTCCGGATCTCCACGCCCTTCTCGTCCGCGAGGCTGCGGGTGCGCTGGTTCGCGCTGACGTGGAAGCCGATCACGATCGCGTCCGAGGCATCGGCGAGGAGGATGTCGTCCTCAGTGATCTCTCCCACGCCACCCCGGAGGACGCGGATCGCGACCTCGCGGGTCCGAAGGTCGGAGAGCTCCTTCTTGAGGACTTCCAGCGTTCCCGTCACATCGGTCTTGATGACGAGCTTGATCTCCTTGGTCTTGCCCTGCGCGATGTGGTCGTGCAGCCCCTCCAGCGTGACATGGGTGCGCACCATGCGCTCCGCGGCGCGTTGCTTGCGCTGACGATCCTCCGCGATCTCCCGGGCCTTCTGCTGGTCCTCCAGCGCGTAGAACCGGTCACCGGCGGAGGGCATGTCGCTGAGGCCGGTGATCTCCACCGGGGTCGAGGGCCCCGCGGAATCGAGGGGAAAGCCGACCGTGCTGCTGAGCGTCCGGACCTTGCCCCAGGCCGGGCCGCAGATCACGACGTCGCCGTTGCGGAGCGTGCCCTCCTGTACCAGCACCGTGATCACGTTGCCGCGGCCGGTCGTGGCCCGCGCCTCGAGGACGGTCCCGATCGCGGGCTTGTTCGGGTTCGCGCGCAGATTGAGGATCTCGGTCTCGAGGGAGAGCAGCTCGAGGAGGTCGTCGATCCCGGTGCCCTGAAGGGCGCTCACCTCCACCAGCTCGGTGTTGCCGCCCCAGTCGGGAGGCGCGATCCCCATCTCGGCGAGCTTCTGCTTCGCCCGATTGGGGTTCGCGTTCGGCCGGTCGATCTTGTTGAGGGCCACCACGATCGGGACCTCGGCCGCCTGGGCGTGCTCCATCGCCTCCTGGGTCTGGGGCATCGGGCCGTCGTCCGCCGCGACGACGAGGACGGCGACATCGGTGATGTTCGCGCCGCGGGCCCGCATCTCCGTGAACGCCTTGTGACCGGGCGTGTCGATGAAGACGACGTGCTTGTCCTCGTGGTCGACCCGATATGCGCTGATGTGCTGAGTGATCCCCCCCGACTCGGACTGCGTGACCCGCGTCTCGCGGATCTTGTCGAGCAGGGAGGTCTTTCCGTGGTCGACGTGACCGAGGATCGTCACGACGGGGGCGCGGGGGAGGAGATCCTCCTCGGCGTCCTCCTTCGACTCGATCTCGCTGAGGCTCGAGTCGACCTTCTGCGCCTCCTCGACCTCGATGAGGACCGAGAACTTCTCCCCGATCATGAGGAGCATCTCCTCGGTGAGGGCGGTGTTCACGTTGACGAGCACCCCCTCCTCCATCATCGCCTTGAGGAGGAAGTTGTGCTTCACGCCGATGATCGGAGCCAGCTCCTTCAGCGTGACGGGGAGCTGGACCTGGAGCTCGGACGGACGCTCGCCGGACTCGACCTCCTCCTGCCTCTGGCGGCGGAAGAACTCGAAGGACTCGCGCTGACGCCCGCGCCCGCCGCCTCCGGCGTGACGCCCCTTGGTCCTGCGCCCTCCCTGGCGCCGCCCGCCGCCGCGTCCCGGCGCGCCGCCGGGCGGACCGCCGGGCGGGATCTCACCGGGGAAGAAGCGGACCCGGGAGCCTCCGCCGGGAGCGCCGCCGCCGCCGCCGAAGCCACCGCGCGGAGGGCCACCGCGCGGAGGGCCACCGCGCGGAGGGCCACCCGGGCCGCGGGGCGGACCGCCATCGGGACGGCCGCGCCCGGGGGGACGGGGGCCGCCGGGGCCGGTGCGAGCGGGAGGGGGAGAGGTCGGCTTGGAGCGAATGATGAGCGGACGGGCCTTCCTGGGACGCTGGGTCGGGCCGCCCGCGGGCATCGGCCGCGCGACCGGCGCGACCGGCGTCTTCGGGCGGGGGGGAGCCCCGCCGAAGCCGGGCGCCATCTCGATCGTCGCCGGCTTCGAGGGCGGAGCCTCCTCGGGGGTCGGCTCGGCCACCGGCGCGGCGTCGTCCCCACCGGTCTCGTCGGTCGCGGTGGGGGGAGACTCCGCTGAGTCCGGGCTGTCGGCCACGGCCGGAGCAGGTGGGGGCGTGTCCTCGGCGTCCGACTCGGCGACCGGCGTCGCCGGGGACTCCGCTGCGGGCTCGACCTGCGCTTCGACCGGGGCCGGCTCGGGATCGGACGCCTCCGCGGGCGCCGGACTCGGATCGGCCGGGGTCTCGGTCACCTCCGGCTTCTCCTCGACCACCTCGGGCTCCGCCTCCCCCTTCTCGGGCTTGCGGATCGAGTCCTCGCCCCCGAACTGGATGCGGAGTTTTGCAGCAAGACCCTCGCTGACGCTGCTGAAGTGATTCTTCACCTCAACGCCCTGCGAGCGAAGGATCTTCATGAGCTCCTTGCTGCTTCGGTTCAGTTCCTTTGCGAGTGAGTGGACGCGTACCCCCACGTGCCTGACTCCCGTTTCCCGCCCCTCTCGACGAGGGGCGTCAGTGTCGTTCTCTCATGGCCGCCGGGGCCACGTTCCTTGCGGATTCCGTCGATGCGAGTTGTGGGTGTCGGGGTTCGGCCCGGAGCGCGGGGCTCGACGGGCGCCCCGGGTCAGATCTCTCCGCCTTCGAGGATGACGAGGATCTGTCGCGCCATCTCCTCGTCGAGGCCTTCGATCCGGGCGAGGCCCTCGACCCCGGCCTCCAGCATCGCCTCGGTCTGGTCGAGGCCGGCCTCGACCAGGCGATCCGCCACTTCGGGAGTCACGCCCGGGAGGTCCTCGAGCCCGATGACGAGGGCTTCCTCGTCGTACTCCAGCTCCTCCGGCACCGCCTCCGCTCCGCTCGGGGGAGCGTTTCCTCCCCCGGCGAAGAGCGCATCGAGCGCCGAGCTGCTGGCGGTGGGGGCGGTCTCCTCGGGGGTGGAACCGAGCGCCGCCACCTTCTCACCGAAGAGGTCGTTCGCCTGGCGGGTGAGCGCCTCGGAGCGGAGGGTGGCGAGGTCCTCTTCGGAGATCGGGGTGATGTCGAGGTCCCAGCCGGTGAGCTTGCTCGCGAGGCGGACATTCTGCCCCTTGCGCCCGATGGCCAGGGACTGCTGCTCGGGATGGACGTAGACGACCGCCTTGTTCTCGGCGTAGTCGAGCTCGAGGGAGGCGATCTCCGCCGGCTTGAGCGCCTCGACGATCATGATCTCCGGCGAGTCGTTCCAGCGGACGATGTCGATCTTCTCGCCGTGTAGTTCATCGACGATGTTCCGGATCCGGGAGCCCTTGACTCCCACGCACGCCCCGACGCAGTCCACGTTCTGGTCGAGCGTGGCGACGGCGATCTTGGTGCGGAAGCCGGCCTCCCGGGCGATCGCCTTGACCTCGACCACGAAGTCGGCGACTTCGGGAATCTCCTGCTCGAAGAGGCGCTTCACGAGCTCGGGGGCGGCGCGGGAGACGAGCAGCTGCACCCGGTTCGGCTGCATGTTGACTTCCTTGAGGATCACGCGGATGCGATCCCCCTCGCGGAAGTCCTCGGCGAACGACTGCTCGCCGCGTGGCATGAAGCCCTCGGCCTTCTGGCCGAGCTCGACGACGAGGCCGCCGCCCTTGCGGGAGAGGACCTTGCCGTTGAGCATCTCCCCGATCCGCGGCGCGTACTCGCGCTCGATGACCTCGCGCTCGGCCTCGCGGTTCTTCTGATAGAGGACCTGCTTGCCGCTGCCGGCGGAGATGCGCCCGAGATCCTCGGGGTTGAAGGGCTCGCCGTCGAGGCGGGCATCGATCTCACCGGTCTCCCGGTTGATCGTGACCTCGACGCCCTCCGCGGTGCCGTACTTCTTCTGTGCGGCCTGGAGGATCGCCTGCTCGATCCCATCGAAGATGAGCGACTTGTCGATCTGCTTGTCACGGCTGATCGTGTCGACGTAGCGGAGGATGTCTTCGCTCTTCACCGGCTCGTGTCGCTCCTCATCGATCTCGGGCCCCGCGCGGCGCCTCCGCCCACCGGGACCTCCTCGCGGCGCCCATCGCAACGCGAGGGGCGGGGGAGGCCGGGTGTCGGAGTCCCGGGGGCTCATTGACGGTCAGACCATGGGTGCTCACCCCGTCTGCTCACCCGAGCCGCCGCCGGAGGGGGGGAGGCCGGGCCATCGTCCCGGGCCTGGTCCCCCGCGGCGTGCGGGTCCGGCACCGGGAAAAAAGTAGAGCCGGAGCACCCACTGCTTCGAGCCGCTCACCCGGAGGCGAGATTGCCGACTGGAAGCGGTAGGCACGATCCGGCAAGTTGGAGATTCTAAGCAGGAGAGGGGTGCTGTCAACCGATTCCGGTGATGGCCTCTCTACCGAAATAGTTGTGGGGATTGAAGATAGAAGCATGAAGCCCCTCATTTTCGACGAGCCCGCCCCTCTCTCGCCGGTTCCGGTCCTGCTCTTCGCGAAGTGCCCGATCCCCGGGCGGGTGAAGACCCGCCTCGCCGGAGTGGTCGGGGCGCAGGGCGCGGCGGAGCTGGCCCGCGCCCTCCTCCTCGACTCCCTCGAGAGGTTCGGAGGCGACCGGGGGGAGCAGGGAGACCCGCTTCTCCTCCTCGGGGATCGACCGGATCTGGAGACGTTCCTCGACGAGGGCGGGCTCGGGGGAGCGGCGGAGCGGATCGCGACCCTCGCCCAGTACCGCCCCCAGGGGGAGGGGAGCCTCGGGGCGCGACTCCTCCGGGCGTTCCGGTCCGCTCCGCTCTGGGTGCCCGGGGCGCAGGGGGCGGTCGCGATCGGCGCGGATGCGCCCCACCTCGATCCCGGCGCTCTTCGCGCGGCGGCGATGCGCGTCCGCGACGGGGCGTCGGTGCTCGGTCCGGCGGAGGACGGCGGGTACTACCTCGTCGGCGTCTCTTGCGACCATCCCCGTCTTGAGGCACTCTTCCCCGACACTGGGTGGGGGGGGCCCGGGGTCCTCGCCCACGCGCGAGCCGTCCTCGAGTCCCCGTCCCAAGTCCAGCAGGGGAAGGAAGTTGGGCCTTCTCCTGTCCACGCCGAGTTGCAGTCTCTCTTCGACATCGACGAGGAGGAGGACCTCACGGCCCTCGCCGATCTCCTCCGGGAGGGGGCGCAGGGGAGGAGCGAGGGAACCTCCTCCGCGATGGGGATCGACCCGCGCTTGCGCCTGCCGGCCTGCGCCGCGGTGATCGAGCGGATCCTCCCCTCGGGGCGGATCCGGGGTGCGGGAGCGGGCGAAGATCCGGGGGACGGCGGGATTCCCGCTCCAGAACCACCCTGAATCGCCCGATGATGGACGGTGAGGCGTCGGCGGCGGTCCCTGGCGGGGCGACGACCGACGAGGCGGACCGAGGCGCGAACGGGGATCCCCGCCGGGGGACCCGTCAGGAGAAGCGGTGACGGAAGCCATGAAGTGCGAGATCTGCCGTGCGACGGTGGCCACGGTCCACCTGACCGAGATCAGCAACAACATGAAGAAGGAGGTTCACCTCTGCGAGAGCTGCGCCCAGGAGAAGGGCGTCGCCATCCACTCGCAGGTCAAGAACCTCTCCCTGCCGGAGTTCTTCGGACAGCTCACCGAGGCGCCGAGCCCCGGCACCTCGGAGCAGAAGCCGGAGAGGTGCACGATCTGCGGCATCGACTATCAGGAGTTCCGTGCCACCGGCAAGTTCGGGTGCGCCTCGGACTACAGCGTCTTCCGGCGTGAGCTGGACTATCTCCTCGACAAGGTTCACGGGGCGACCCAGCACCGCGGGAAGATGCCGGCCCGTCGCAGCGGGGGGTCGACGAAGAACGCGATGATCGAGGACCTGAAGCGGGAGCTTCGCGACGCCGTGGAGTCCGAGGAGTACGAGCAGGCCGCGAACATCCGCGACCGGATCCACATGCTGGAGCAGGGTTGATCATGGAGCTGAGCGAATTCACCAAGCGGGCGGGAGAGTGGCTCTCCGGCGAGGGACCGAACTCCGACGTCGTGATCTCGAGCCGGATCCGACTCGCCCGGAATCTCTCCGAGCATCTCTTCCTCTCGCGGGCGGACGAGCGCCAGAAGCGCCTCATCGCGGAGGAGGTCTCCCACGCGCTCGGCGCGGTCGGAGACACGGTCGAGCTCTCTCAGGTCGACATCGACGAGCTTGATGGGATCGACCGCCTGCTGCTCCTCGAGCGACACCTCATCAGCCGGGAGCACGCGTTCGCGAAGGGGGCGCGATCGGTCGCCTTCGACGCGGAGGAGACGACCTCGGTCATGATCAACGAGGAGGACCACCTGCGGCAGCAGGTGATGCGATCGGGCTTCCAGCTCGAGGAGGCGTGGCAGGCGATGAACCGGATCGACCGCCAGCTGGAGGAGAGCCTCGACTTCGCCTTCGACGACGAGTACGGCTACCTGACCGCCTGTCCGACGAACGTGGGGACCGGTCTCCGAGCCTCGGTGATGCTCCACCTACCGGCGCTCGTGATGACCCGCCAGATCGAGAAGGTCTTCGGAGCCGTGACGAAGATCAACCTCGCGGTCCGGGGGCTCTTCGGTGAGGGCACCCAGGCGCTGGGGGACTTCTACCAGATCTCCAACCAGCGGACCCTCGGCCTCAGCGAGGAGGAGATCGTCGGGAACATCTCCTCGATCCTTCCGCAGATCATCAACTTCGAGGAGAAGGTCCGTCGCGAGCTGCTCTCGAGCAATCGAGAGGTCCTGGAGGACAAGGTGTGGCGCGCGTTCGGAACCCTCTCGACCGCCCGGGTCATCTCGTCGAAGGAGACGATGGAGACCCTCTCCCTCGTCCGCCTCGGCGTGACCACCCGCCTCATCGATCACCTCGAGATCCACCATGTCAACGAGCTCTTCCTCTTCACCCAGCCGGGTCACTTGCAGAAGGTGGAGGGTCACGTGCTCGAGTCGCGGGAGCGCGACACGGTCCGCGCGAAGCAGGTCCGCGAGTACCTCGAAGACCTGCGGTGACCTTGACCCGCCCGGGAGCACCTCGGAGAATCCTCCGGCTCCCGCGGTCGAAGCCCCCCTGGGGGTGACTTCGACCCCCTCGCGCCGCCGCCGGGAGCGGAGGCGCGGGACCGGGGAGGGAACCCCCTCCCCCGTCGGGGCCCGATGCGATGTCCGGCCGCTCGTCGGTGGACCGGAGGTCGCGGGCTGAGCACGGGTTGGCGTCAGGCCGGCCGCGTGCTCCGGAAGCTGACCAGGTTGGTGGCGCGGTGCACGGCCGCGTCGAAGAAGGAAGAGACGGCATGTTCGACCGATTCACGGACCGGGCCCGAAAGGTCATGGCGCTCGCCCGCAAGGAGGCACAGCGCTTCAACCACGACTTCATCGGGACTGAGCACATCCTCCTCGGCCTCATTCAGGAAGGGAGCGGCGTCGCCGCGAACGTCCTGAAGAACCTCGACATCGATCGCGACAAGATCCGCGGCGAGATCGAGAAGCACGTGCAGCCGGGCCCGCCGATGGCGAACGCCGGGCAGCTCCCCTTCACCCCGCGGGCGAAGAAGGTGCTGGAGCTCTCCCAGGAGGAGGCGAACGAGCTCGGTCACAACTACATCGGCACCGAGCACCTGCTCCTCGGCCTCATCCGCGAGGAGGATGGGGTGGCGGCCCAGGTGATGATGGACCTCGGGGTGAAGCTCGACGAGGTCAAGTCCGAGGTCCTCGAGCTGCTCGGCGCGGATGTCGGCTCCGAGGGCGAGTCCGCCGTGCCTCAGTCCTCCGGCAAGCAGAGCCGCTCCAAGACCCCCGCCCTCGACAGCTTCGGTCGGGACCTCACCGAGATGGCGCGGGAAGGGAAGCTCGACCCGGTCATCGGGAGGGCCGCGGAGATCGAGCGGGTGATGCAGGTCCTCGCGCGGCGGACGAAGAACAACCCGGTGCTCCTCGGGGAGCCGGGCGTGGGCAAGAGCGCCATCGTCGAGGGGCTCGCCCAGGAGATCGTGAAGGGGAACGTCCCGGAGATCCTCCGCACCCGACGGATCGTCGTCCTCGACCTCGCCATGATGGTCGCCGGCACGAAGTACCGCGGGCAGTTCGAGGAGCGGATCAAGGCGGTGATGACCGAGGTGCGCCGGGTGAAGAACGTGATCCTCTTCATCGACGAGCTGCACACGCTGGTCGGGGCCGGCGGCGCGGAGGGGGCGATCGACGCCTCGAACGTGCTGAAGCCCGCGCTCTCCCGGGGCGAGGTCCAGTGCATCGGGGCGACCACCCTCGACGAGTACCGCAAGCACATCGAGAAGGATGGCGCGCTGGAGCGGCGGTTCCAGAGCATCATCGTCAACCCGCCCAGTCGGGATGAGACGGTGGAGATCCTCAAGGGGCTCCGCGACAAGTACGAGGCGCACCACAGGATCCGCTACACCGACGAAGCCCTCGAGGCCTCGGCGGACCTCGCGATCCGCTACATCACCGGCCGGTTCCTCCCGGACAAGGCGATCGATGTCATCGACGAGGCCGGCTCGCGAATGCGGCTGCGCAGCTCGACGCGTCCGCCCGATGTGAAGGAGCTCGAGTCTGACATCGCGCGGCTCAACAAGGAGAAGGAGGAGGCGGTCGCGGAGCAGGACTTCGAGCGCGCCGCGAACCTCCGCGACCAGGCGGGCCAGCTCAAGAAGCGGAAGAACGAGGTCCTCCGGGAGTGGCGCGAGCGGGCCGATGAGTCCGGGGGCACCGTCGACGAGGAGGTCATCGCCGAGACCGTCTCCAAGATGACGGGGATTCCGCTGACCCGCATCGAGAGCGGCGAGGCGGAGCGCCTCCTCCAGATGGAGGAGGAGCTCCACAAGGCGGTGGTGAGCCAGGACGAGGCGATCCGTCAGGTCTCCCGCGCGGTCCGTCGCTCCCGCTCGGGGCTCAAGGACCCGCGTCGACCGGTGGGCTCCTTCGTCTTCCTTGGTCCGACCGGGGTCGGCAAGACCCTCCTCGCGAAGGCCCTCGCCCGCTTCCTGTTCGGTCAGGAGGAGGCGCTGATCCAGGTCGACATGTCCGAGTACATGGAGAAGCACAACGTCTCGCGGCTCGTCGGGGCGCCCCCGGGCTACGTCGGATACGAGGAGGGCGGACAGCTCACCGAGAAGATCCGCCGTCGCCCCTACGCGGTCGTGCTCCTCGACGAGATCGAGAAGGCGCACCCGGATGTCTTCAACATGCTCCTCCAGATCATGGAGGAGGGGCACGTGACGGATTCCTTCGGGCGGGTGATCGACTTCCGCAACGTCGTGCTGATCATGACCTCCAACATCGGCGCGGACGTGATCAAGAACAAGGCGAGCTTCGGCTTCACCGCCTCCGACAAGCGCGACGCGGAGGGGATGCGCAAGGAGCTGATGTTCGAGGTCGAGAAGTTCTTCCGGCCGGAGTTCCTGAACCGACTCGACGATGTCATTTTCTTCGATCCGCTGAACCGCGAGGACCTGCGCGAGATCATCGACATCGAGCTCTCGACCGCGATCGGGCGCCTCGCGGAGAAGGGGATCACCCTCTCCCTCACCGACGTGGCGAAGGACCTGCTCATCGACAAGGGGTACAACCCGGACTTCGGGGCGCGTCCGCTCCGTCGCGCGATCCAGCAGCACATCGAGGATCCGCTGGCGGAGGAGCTGCTTCGCGGGAACTACCCGGAGGGGAGCAGCCTCGAACTCGACGTCGTCGAGGGAGAGTTCCACTTCGTCCCAGGTGTCCCCAAGGAGGGGAGCGCGGCGGTCTGACGGCGCCATCTCCCGGGCGAGGAAGGGCAGCGGCCTGCGGGTCGCTGCCCTTCTTCGTTTTCGACCGGCGGGCGTGCCAACGGGGAGGGGTCAGCGGGGAGGCGCGCTCGGCTCATTCGACCACCCGGAGCGGACCGCGCCGGCGAGGTGGAAGGAGCCGGTGACTGCCCGCACCGTCCCGGTCGCCGCCCGGAGCCGCTGGACCGCCGCGTCGAGCGGGAGCGGGACCACCTCGCGCCCCTCGCTCCGCAGCCACGCGGCGAGCTCCTCCGCGGGGGTCGACCGCGCCCCCTCCGTGGAGGTGGCGATCCAGTGGATCCCGGGATCGGAGACGAGGGGGGTGAGCGCGGTGCGCCACTCCTTGTCGCGCATCGTCCCGACGAGCAGGGTGACCGGGGCGTCCCCTCGGAGCTCGGCGAGCCTCTCCGCGAAGAGTCGCACCGATCGGATCGTGTGCGCGCCGTCGAGGAGCAGCGGCGGCGGGCCGGGGAGCAGCTCCAGCCGACCCGGCAGGCGCAGCTCCCCCGCGGCGGCCGAGAGCTCCTCCTTCGTGAAGGGGTGGACCCCGATGCTCTCGAGGGCCGCGGTGGCGAGGGCGAGGCCTCGGCGCGCGGGGACGAGCGTCCCGGCGGGGATGCGGGGATCCTCCGCCACGAGTCGGAGGCGGGCCCCCCGCGCCTCCGCGACCCGCCGCGCGGCTTCGAGCGCGCGCCCCTCCTGATCCGCGCTCGCCTCGACGATGAGCGGGATCCCCTCGCGGGCGATCCCCGCCTTCTCCGCGGCGATCTCCTCCACCGTGTCCCCGAGTTGAGCCCGGTGCTCGAGGTCGATGACGGTGAGGATCTGGGCGGTGGGGGGGACGGCGCTCGTCGAGTCGAGTGGTCCGCCGAGCCCGACCTCGAGGAGCAGGAAGTCGCTCCCCCGACTCGCGGCCGCGCGAACGGCGGACGCGGTCATCACATCGAAGAAGGTCGGCCGGAGCTCCGGCGCCTCGGCCTCGATGGCGCGCAGCGCCGGGTGCAGGGAGGCCACCGCGCCGATGAGCTCCTCCGGCGACGACTCGCGCCCGTCGATCCGGAGTCGCTCCTCGATCCTCTCGAGGTGGGGGGACATCGCCGCGATGGTCGTGTGTCCGCGGGCACGGAGGAGATGCTCGAGCGCGAGCACCGTGGAGCCCTTCCCCTTCGAGCCGGCCACCTGAATCACGATCCCTGCGGGGGCCCCGCCCGCCCGCTCGATGAGATGGGCGCAGCGACGGGGGCCGAGGCTCCTTCGATCGGTCGGCAGGGCGCGCTGTCGCTCGAAGTCGGTGAAGGCGGCGAAGTAGGTGAGGAGCTCCTCCCGGTCGCGGGGCGCGGACCCGGGGACCTGCGGGGGCGGATTGAGGTCGGGGGGGGCTGCGGGCAAGGGATCACCTCCGGAGGGAACCGACCGGATGCGTCGACGCGCGGAGCCGCTTCTCCGACAATGCAGGGGCCTCCGGTCGAGGGGACCCGAGCGGGAAGGGAGTGCGGCATGCGACCACGGATCGCGGTCAACTGTGACGTCGAGGGCTCTCCGACGCCACCGCCTCCCGGTCAGGGGATCCCGTTCCGGCGGGAGCGCGCCGCAATCTACACCGACTACCTCGATGCCATCTACGAGGCGGGGGGAGAACCGTGGGTCCTCCCGCCCGATCCGAGGGCGCTGGGCGCGCTCGACCAGGTGCAGGGACTGGTGCTGGTGGGGGGGGATGACTATTCCCGTTCGATCCCCGACCCCGGGGCGCCGCCCCCCCGCTTCCAGGCGATCGCCCCGCGGCGCGAGGAGTTCGACATCCGCCTCCTGCGCGGAGCCCTCGAGCGGGATCTTCCTCTGCTCGGGGTCTGCGCCGGGCTTCAGCTCCTCGTGATCGAGGGGGGCGGTCGCATCATCGGGGACATCGAGGACGAGACGCCGGGCGCCCTCCTCCATCGGCGGCGGTGCCCCGAGGACGACCATCCCCGTCACGCCGTCCGCTGGAGCGCGCCGGGTCCCCCGGGGATCGCTCCGGAGCCGGAGGAGGTGATGAGCTGTCACCATCAGGGGGTCGCCGCGCTGCCGGATGGTTGGCGGGTCTGGGGCACGGCGCCGGACGGGGTCATCGAGGGCGCGGTGGGACCGGGGAGATGGCAGGTCGCAGTCCAGTGGCATCCCGAGCACTCCCCCCGCGATCCGTTCTCCCGCTCCATCTTCTCCGCCCTCGTCGCGGCCGCGGCCGCCGGGTGCCGCTGATGGGGATGCCGCGTCGGGTCTTCCTCTCCGCGGGCGAGGCCTCCGGAGACCTCCACGCCGCCAACCTCGTTCGGGCCCTCCGGGATCACTGGCCGGAGACCGAGTTCGTCGGCTTCGGGGGGCCGCGGATGGAGGAGGCCGGGGTCGCGCTGCGGGAGGACCTGGTGGAGAGCTCGGTGATGGGCTTCGGCCCGGTGCTCCGCGCCCTCGGTCGCATCCTGGGGACGGTGGCGCGCTTCGAGGAGGAGATGCGGCGGACTCCGCCCGATCTCCTGATCGTCGTCGACTATCCGGGGATGAACGGCAATCTCGCTCGACTCGCTCGGCGGCACGGGGTCCCAGTCGCGTGTTACATCTGCCCCCAGGTCTGGGCCTGGTGTCCGTGGCGGATTCACCGCTACGCGCGGCACGCCGACCTCCTCCTCCCCATCCTCCCCTTCGAGGAGGAGATCTTCTCCGCGGTTCACCCCCGGGTGCGGTATGTCGGGAGTCCGGTCATCGATCACCTCGAGCAGGTCGAGGGTCGGCGGGGTGACGCCGCGACCCGGGTCTTCTCCCTGGGGGCGCAGGAGAGGCTCCTCGCGCTGCTCCCCGGGAGCCGGGAGCAGGAGGTGCGGGAGATCGCGGCGGTCCAGCTGCGCGCGGCGGCGGAGGTCGTCTCCGCGGACCCCCGCTGGCGCCCGGTGATCAGTTGCCAGCGCCCCGCCCTGGAGAGGACGATCCGCGCCGCGATCGCGGAGGTGGGGATCGCGGTGGAGCTCCACGCGGGGAGCCCCCACGACCTCCAGCGCGAGGCGGACCTCGCGCTGGTCTGCTCCGGGACCGCGACCCTCGAGACCGGCTGGTACGGCACCCCGATGGTCGTCCTCTACGCCGCCTCCGAGCTGGAGCGGGAGTTGTACCGGGAGTTCTCCGTGGCGCCCCACTTCGCGCTCGTGAATCTCTGCGCGGGGGAGGAGGTCGTCCCCGAGGTGCTCTTCGGCGCCGAGGATGATGAGGCGCTGCGACGCAGCGTGCGCAGCCTCCTCCCGGAGGCGCGGCGCGGCGAGGTCTCCGACCGCCTCCGCCGCCTGCGGGGTCGCCTGCGCGGGGGAGCCTCGGAGGCGGCAGCCCGGGAGATCGTCTCACTGCTGGGAGCTCGCTGAGGAGCGGCGCCCCGCATCGCGCGTGATGGGGCGCAGGGGTCTCAGGCTGGCAGGGCGCCGTGGTAGGGCGCGGTGGTAGGGCGCGGTGGCAGGGCGCGGTGGCAGGGCGGGGGGGCCCCCGCTAAACTGCGCCCATGGTCTACTTCGGCGAGAGAAGATTCCGGAACGCCCGACCGGGGGTGTCC
>Ga0255767_1000370_pt1 | contig 40298 bp, 27 predicted proteins | sample 071ome_24_FD_179967 | JGI IMG/M metagenome (GOLD analysis project Ga0255767, IMG submission 179967) | Coastal salt marsh microbial communities from the Groves Creek Marsh, Skidaway Island, Georgia - 071402CT metaG (version 2) | ecosystem: Environmental > Aquatic > Marine > Intertidal zone > Salt...
AAAAGCAAAGAATACGAAATTGGTCTAAAATGGTGGAGCTAAGGAGAGTCGAACTCCTGACCTTCTCATTGCGAACGAGACGCTCTACCAACTGAGCTATAGCCCCTTGCCACGAAAGCTGCCCGAGTGATGCCCGCAAGAAAGGATGTCTCCATCAGGAGATTTTTTGTGGGTCTGACAACCTCTGTGAATTTACAAGCCAGATCACGCATCATGCAATGTAATTTCCAGGCTCACTTCTGCGAATGATGTGTTATCCCATTCTGGGATTGGTCGGATCGATAAAGATGCGCCAACTTCCCCACGAAAGTCCTGGGAGGTTTTCCACGCATCACCCCCTAAGCTTCGGCCTACGATCTTGCAGAAACTCATAGGTGCCTAAGATCCTATCCACCATCAGCAGGGGCACTTGGTCGTTGGGATCGCAGCTCATCATGCCTCCTCGGGGTGCCAGCTGTGGCGACAAGACCTTTTGACAAAGGTCAGGGTGCCAGCTCAAAATGAGGCACTGGTCTGAGTCAAACCCATGCAAACCCCCTCTTTCCATCGTCGAACTTTTTTGCGTGGCCTGGGCGGTGCTGTGCTGGGGCTGCCGTGGCTGCAGGCCATGGGGGCATCCACAAAAGACTCTCCGCCCATGCGCATGGTGTGTGTGGGCACTCATTTTGGGTTCGTTCCCTCCATGTTCTTCCCCAAGGAAGTAGGTTCGGATTACCGGGCCTCGGAGTTGATTCAACAGATCGAACGACATCGTTCCAAGCTGACCCTTTTTTCACACCTCGATCATGGGGCCGAGGGGGTCGGGGGGCATGGTGGGGTGCATGCTTTTCTTTCCGGGATCCTTTCCAAGAATGCTCGAGGCTTTGCAGAAAAAAACATCAGCCTCGACCAGAAGGCGGCTGATCATGTCCGTCATCAGACGCGTTATCCATCCCTGCAGTTGTGCAGTGGCAAGGATGGCGGAAGCGCATTGTCCTGGAATCGGGCCGGGGTGGCCCTGCCGGCGATTCATCAACTCTCCCGTCTTCATGGGATGCTCTTTGCCAGTGCGGATGCCCAAGAGGGTTCGGTGTTAAGGGAAACCCTGGAATCCAAACGCAGTGTCCTGGATCTGGTGCGCGAGGATGCCGGGCGCCTTCAACGTCGTCTGGGGCGAGAGGATCAGCAAACCCTCGAAGGGTATTTCACGTCGGTTCGGGCTCTTGAGCGGCGTCTGGAGCAGTCCATTCAGTGGATGGATCGACCCAAGCCTCTGCCGGAACGCCTCCTTCCCAAGGGAGTCGATGAGCTGGATTTCATGGAGCGTGTCCCTCTTTTTTACGAGATGATGGGGTTGGCCCTGAAAACCGATACCACCCGTGTCATTACCCTGGGATTGACGGACCTGGGGCCCAACCTGGGAGGCTTCCCAATCACCCGTGACTATCATCAGCTAACCCATCACGGCAAGGTGCCCAGTTACCTTGAGGAACTTTCAGTGATTGAGCGGTTTCATTTTCAGGCCTTCGGAAGGTTCCTTGATCAATTGGAGGGAGAGGTGCAATCCGATGGCCGGACGCTCCTGGACCACAGCATGGTGCTGCTGGGTAGCGGTATGGGCAACGCCAGCTCGCACAGCAACAAGAATCTCCCTTTGCTGCTTGCCGGTGGAGGGTTTCGTCACGGGCAGCATCTGCAGTTTCGCCAGGGCCTAACGCCGGCTTCCAATCTCTTTGTTTCCATGCTGCAGCGTTTTGGTGTGGAAACCGATCGTTTTAATCTTTCCACGGGCTCGCTCAGTGGCCTGGATGTGGCATGAGATCGAGCCTTTTGTTGGTTGCCCTTTTGGGGTGGGGATGGATGCCAGCCTTATCCTCTCTCGGGCAGGAGGTGGCTCTTGCCCCCTTTCTTCAAGATTACTGTGTGCGGTGCCACGGTAAGGAAGAAGTCAAAGGTGATAGTGACTTGGAATCGTGGATGGCTGCCTCAACCTTCTGGGAAGACAGCCACACGCTGCGTGAGATTCTGGATCAACTTAATCTTGGAGAGATGCCTCCCGATAAGGTCGGGGTTCAGCAACCCATTCCCGCACTGCGGCGCAAGGTGGTTCGGGCATTGACGCTTCGTCTGGGGGAACTCACTTCAAAGGCCTCTTCCACCCTGCCTCGGACACGTCGACTGACCCGTAGGGAGTATCTTTACACCCTCTCAGATTTGCTGGGGATCGATGCTCAGGCCGCCGATCTGACAGGCTCCTTTCCTCCCGAGGAACGGTTCCATGGTTTCGATCACCTCCCTCAGGCTCAGTCGCTCTCTGAGGAGCATTTGCAACAATACCTCGATGCCGCGATGGGCTATCTGGACATGGCCATGGTGTGGGATGCCACCCGGCCCGAGGCCCAGAGGTGGATCTTTGATCCCGGTGATCTCAATGGTGAAAAACACAATCCCGGTACCGTGCGCTATCGCGTCTGGGGAGAGGATCGCGCCTATCTGGACATCGGCCATGGCCAGCTTGCCGAAACCGGTCCGACCTATCCGCGGGCCTTCGCTCGAGAGGGCGTCCCGCATCCTGGCCGCTATCGTCTACGTATCCGTGCCAGTGCCGTGGGGCGCGACCATCCCTATGACCCTTCGATCTACCCCAATGACTTGAGCCAACCTCTGCAGCTGGGCATCTGGCATGTGCCCGATGCCTCCCTTTTGGGGAAGCGGGCTACTGAAGGACGGGTTCTCATCGATGTGCATGATTTGCCGGATGATCACCCCAGCAGCTTTGAAACGACGATCTGGATGCCAGCTGGCTCGATACCCTTCGTGCATTGGATCAACGGTCCGGGAGCTTCCAAGGCCATTCTTCGCAAGGTCGCTGAGCGTTACCACCCCGAAGCCATTCGAAAATCCCGTTCCAAGGTCGATCAGTTGAAGGAGCAGGGCCTTCCTGTGCCGGAGGACGCCCTGGTGCAAAAGGTTCATATTTCCGATGTGTATCAGGGGCCACGGGTTCGGATCCATAAAATGAGTCTGGAAGGCCCGCTGCATTCATCCTGGCCGCCCTCATTCCACAAGGATGCTTTTGGCGCAGAAACCCGACTGGAGAAAGCGGCACTGGCCAAGGGTTTTCAGAACTTTCTCTCACGGGCTTTCCGGCGGGATGTTTCCCCGGAAGAGGCTGCTCCGTATGTTCGTTATGTTCATGCATCCATAGACTCAGGTGTGGCTGGCCGGCTCGCCATGCAAAGGGGCCTGGCCGCGGCACTGGTCTCGCCTGCTTTTCTCCACCTGCGCATCGGCCCGGGCCAGGATGGTTTTGACGTGGCCTCACGTCTATCCTATGCCCTTTGGCAGCGCCCACCCGATACCCAACTCATGGCAGCCGCCCGCTCTGAAGCATTGCAGGAGGCTTCTGTTTATGCGCAAGAGCTGGAGAGGTTGATGCGGCATCGTCATGGCACTGCGTTCATGGAACCTTTTGCTGAGGCATGGCTCGGTCTGTATCGTCTGGGGACCATGCCTCCGGGAAGCAGGCAGTTTCCGCAATATGATCGCGACCGCCTCGAGTCGGCCATGCGCAGAGAAACCCTCCTTTTTCTAGAAGAAGCCTATCGGGAAAATCATCCTATTTCATGGTTACTCCTTGCCAGGGAGAGCCATGTCAATGGAGCCCTTGCCCGTCATTATGGCCTCGATGGCGTCAACGGAGTGGCGTTTCGAAAGGTGGCTTTTCCTCCGCGCGTGCGCCGCTCGGGTCTGCTGGGACAGGCCAGTTTGCTGACCGCTTCGGCCAATGGGGTCGACACTTCCCCCGTGAAACGAGGGGTCTGGATTCTGGAAAACCTTCTGGGGAAACCCCCGGCACCGCCGCCACCCGATGTGCCGGCGCTGGAACCCGATACCCGAGGGGCTTCCTCCATTCGAGATCAGCTGGCACTGCACCGGGAGAAGGCAGCTTGCGCAGATTGCCATCAGACGATCGATCCCTGGGGCTTTGCGCTTGAGCACTATGACCCCATCGGAGCCTTCCGCACGCATTATCCCGTCCTGACCCCTTCGGGCCGGGTGGCCTCGACACCGGGCAAGGCCGTAGACGCCTCGGCCCGCCTCCCCAATGGCGTCTTGCTCCAGCACGAAGGAGATCTGCGGGATGAATTGCTTCGCCAGCAAGGGGCTTTCACCAAGCAATTGGTGCGCGCTTTTTTCATCCATGCCCTGGGGCGTTTGTTGCAGCCCGACGATGAATGGGAGGTCGATCGCATCGCTCAAACCCTTCTGGATCAGGAGGGCGGTTTTCAGGACCTGGTGCGCTGGTGTCTGGGATCCTCCGTTTTTCTGAAAGGGTGACCGCGCCCTCAGGGCTGGGGGGGTTTTGACAAGCCCTTCGGCTTCCACTAGAAACTAGCCATGCGGTCCATCGCTTCATTCAGTGCGCTCATGATCACCTTGTCCGGATGGTTGGAAGGAGCCACCCCGGGGCCGCGCCCGGAACGACTGGATCAAGTGGCGATCCTCAAGCATCTCAAACCCAATCCCATCCCTGCAGAGTTGCCTGCATCCTCCCGGGAAGTCCTGCAGCGTTTTTACGTCACCGAGGGTTTCCGTGTGGACCTGGTGGCCGCCGATCCGGATGTGGTTCAGCCCATCGCCTTCACCTTCGATGCCCTCGGACGACTTTGGGTATTGGAAGCCCTGAGCTATCCCGAAAAGCAGGCCGAAGGTGCCGGCAAGGATCGCTTGGTGATTCTGGAAGATTTTGATGGAGATGGGGTCTTTGAGGATCGGAAGGTATTCGCTGAAGGGCTCAATCTGGCCAGTGGCTTTGAACTGGGTTATGGAGGTGTCTGGATCGGTGCCGCGCCTCAGTTGCTGTTTCTGCCCGATCGAGATGGTGATGATGTGCCCGATGGACCCCCTCAGGTCCTCCTGGATGGTTTTGGCTATCAGGATACCCATGAAACCCTCAATAATTTCACCTGGGGGCCGGATGGTTGGCTCTACGGCCTGCAAGGGGTCTTCAATGAATCGCGCATTGGTGTGCCCGGGGCTTCTGAGTCCGATCGCATGGTCATGCGCGCTGGCGTCTGGCGCTACCATCCCGTCAATAAACGATTCGAGGTCTATGCCCACGGCGGGAGCAATCAATGGGGCCTGGATTACGACCGACTGGGTCAGTGGTTCATGACCCATTGCCGCAGTTTCTGGGGCGGAGGGCCCACCACGCATGTATTGCAAGGAGGCCACTATTGGAATCAGGCCCATGCCCATTACCCCGATTTCATTGAACCCTACCCTCTGGATGCCTTCTCTGATTTCAGACAATGCCTGCCAGCCTCAGCCAAATACGGCCATGGTGAGGGAGGCGCTGGTCTGCCGGGGTCGAGAGCCATCTACGGGGGGCATTCCCATGTCGGCACATTGATCTATCAGGGAGATCAATGGCCTGAGGCCTTTCGCAACCGCCTTTACACCCATAATCTCCATGGGCGTCAGATCAACGTGCAGGTCAACGTGGAGGACGGGGCGAGTGTTGAAACCCTTCATGCGGGTCAGGATTTCCTCTACCATGACGATCCCTCTTATGTGGCAGTGGACCTCAAGACCGGTCCGGATGGGTCGGTCTACATCAACGATTGGGTCGACCTTCAACATTGTCATCATCCCAATGTCGATCAATGGCAACGCCAGAACGGGCGCCTGTATCGCGTCGTCCATGAGGCACACTACAAACCCCATCTGGTGGACCTGAATCGCAAGTCCGACCGTGAGCTGGCTTGGTTGCACCTGCACCAGAATGAATGGTATGTCCGTATGGCTCGGCGGCTTCTTACGGAACGAGCCGCCGCCAATGGAAGCATAGCTTCAGAGGCTCTGGTGGTGCTTCGCAACCTTTCGGTTGAGCATGCCAACGTCAATCGGCGTCTGAGGGCTCTATGGACCCTTCACGGCGTTGGAGCTGTGGAAGCTTCCCATTGGTCCGGCTACTTCAAGGATCCCTCTGCGGAGGTAAGGGCTTGGGCGGTCGAACTGGCGCAGTATGCCCTGGAGCCCACACCCGCTTTGGCTGGGCGCCTGGTGCAACTGGCGTTGAGTGAAAGTTCTGCCATGGTGCTTGTCCGCATTGCCGCCATCACCTCCCTTCTGCCCGAAGAGGAGCAATGGTCGATTCTCAAAAGCCTCGTGCAAAAGGTGGCCCATCAGGAGGATGGGGTATTCCGATCGATGACCTGGTTTGCACTGGCCCAAGCCATGCAGGAAAATCCGCAGCGAGCCTTTGGGTGGCTCGCCGATGAAACGCCTTTGATCCCGCAGTTTGAGGATTGGATCCCCTGGTACGGTGCCAGGCTCCAGGGGCAGGGGCTGGACCTGGCCCTGGAAAGGTTGGTGGAAGCCCCACCTGAAGAACAAAGCCGACTGCTTCAATTGATAGGGATGGCCCTGCGACAAGAGGCACAAGTGCCCATGCCCCGGGCTTGGTTGACCGGCTCGGCTTCTTGGCTTCAGCACGGCGATCCGGTGGCCCGTCGATCCGCTGAAAACCTGGCGGCGATCTTTGGTGACCGACAACAGGTGCGTGTCATGCGGCTCAGGCTTGGGGATGCGTCCGTTTCCAAAGAGGACAAGACACACGCACTGGCCATTCTGGGGCGCTTGGGTGACTCAGGTTCCTTCGAACCGTACCTAGGACTGCTAGATGAGGATGTCTTCCGCCAGCAGGCCATTGCCATCCTCGGTCGGATGAAAGATCCGAGGATTGCCCAGACCTTGATACGCTCTCTGACAAGCTGGCCCGCACGTGATCAGCGAGCGGCGCTGGAAGCGCTGAGCAGTCAGCCGACCTTCGCCGTGACCCTGATGAAAGCTATTGAGGAGGAGGAACTCCCTGTGTCCTTTGTCAATGCCCATACCTTGCGCCGGCTACAGGCCTTGAAGGATCCACGCATCACCGAGAAGGCCAGTCAGATCTGGGGAGGTATGCCCGCACAAACCGAGGTGTCTAAACGTATCCAATTCCTGGAAAAACGATATGCGGAAGCTCCCCTCTGGGCCTACGAAGAGAAGGAGGGGCAAAAACATTTTGAAGCCCTTTGTGCGTCTTGTCATCGGATGGATGAGGATGACGGCGGGCTGGGGCCTCGCTTAGGCGGGGCCGGCCAAAATGGGGTGCGTTACTTTCTTGAAAGCATACTCGATCCGCATGCCGTGGTTGGTTTTCCCTATCAGACTGTGACGCTTCGCTTGAAGGATGGCCGTCAGGTTTCGGGCATTGTGGAAGCAGAATCTGAAAGTGCCTGGCTGATGCGCCAACAGGATGGTACGCGTCTGGTGGATCAGCAGGACATATTGGAGGTGCAACGCTCCCAACAGTCCCTCATGCCGGCTGGCTTGTTGGATGGCCTTCAGGAGCGCGAGGTGCTGGAGCTCCTTAAATTCCTCATGACCCTCTAGTGGAAGCCACAAAAAAAGCCTCCGATAGCTCGGAGGCTTGAAAAGAGAAAAGTTAGCTCATGGATTCGGGGAGCGAAATTTCTTGATGTATTGAGCATCAAAGGCCAGTTCGGTATCCGCCGCGGGTTGGGCAAAGGAGAGGGTCGGAGCCCTTCCGGTGATTTCATGATCGACGCAAAAGCTCACGACTTTGTCCATGGTCGCCTTGAGCTCATCGGATCCAAACAGCGCGATGGCCTGACCGGGGCTGGAGAGGAATTTGGTTTGATGGACGATCTGGTTCATGGCCTCGGAATCAAGCCCTGAAAACTTTTCGCCCAGAGCCGTCAGGGTGGCTTCGCGGGTATCCGGAGCATTGAGTTTGGCCGTGGTGGTGTAAAAGGCCTCGATGATGGCACATGCGAAGGCAGCGCCTCCTTCTTTCTTCAAAGACTCCTGCGACATGATGACCCCATCGACAATTTCCTGGGGAATGGCGGTTGAATCAAAGAGGACCTTGACGTCGCTGCGTTTGGCCAGGGTTTCCATGACGAAGGGGTTCCATACCATGATGGCTTCAATCCCGGCCTGTTTTTGCTGAAGGGCAGCGGCGGCGGCTGCAGGGTCCATGTTGCTGAAGCTGTAGTCTTTTTCCTTCTGCGCGTTGATCTCCAGGTTGCGGACAAAACAGTATTCGGAAACACTTTTCTCCAGACCATAGACGTTTTTTCCTTTGAGATCCTCAATGGTCTGGATGGTGTCGACCACAATGCAGGCATCGGCACCATGACTGGTGGAGGTGGGTAGAATCATCGATGAAGCCCGGCTGAGAGATGGGTTCAGTGCGTCCATGTTGGTGAGACAGGCGGCGTCCACGTTCTGGGAGCCATACATGGTGATGCAGGTGTCATAATCGGATTCATGCAGGACGACATCGACCTTCCACTTTTCTTCAAGGCTGCCCATCTCGCCGGGTTTGCCGTTGATCAATCCATCGGCTTCGGCCACTGCAAAGATGCTCCAGGAGGGATACTCGCTCCACGCCAGCGAAAAACTGGGTGTGACACCGGATGCTGACGCGCTGGAGCTGTTTTCGGAGGCCGTGGCGTTTTCCGAATTCAGCGCATCGGCTATTTCGATGGGAATTGGGGATTCGTTACTAACGCCGCAAGCGGCCAATAAGGCACAGAGCGTTACTGTTGTGAGGTGACCTAATGGGGTTGTTTTCATAATCGTTGAATCTTTTGGACGGATCATTCGGCCTTATTCGGGGAGTGCCGAGGAGTCTTTGTCTTCTTTTTCCTTGTTCGTTTCCTTGGGTGCGGGAGCTTCTGAGGCCAATCCGATCAGGGCGTCGAACTCCGAGGTGGATTCGCCTTGGCGAGCATATTCAAGGAATTCTGCTTCCTGTGATTTGGTGTCGGTGCCCGCGAGTTCTTTGGTGATCTTGGCCTCCGCCTTGAGTTCCTGCCGCATCTCCCTCAAATTCTGCAATTCTTCGGCGGTGCCATCCTTGGCGATACCGGCAAAGGTCTCTGCCAGTTCCTTCTCCTGTTTGGCGGTGATGACATCCGCCACGGTGTCTGCGGCCTCGGCCTTGACCTTTTCGACATCGCGGAGCAGTTGCTGGAGTTGGATCTTGTGATCGCTGATGTTATTTTTGTAACCCTCGATGTCGGCTTCCAGCTCTGAAATGCGTTCCTGTTTTTCCGAGAGGGTGGAATTGAAATCTTTGTAGGCGGTGAGACATTTTTTGTAGTTCTCATCTTCATGAATCGCCTCTTCCGAGACGCCTGTAGCCTTCAGTTGCTCCACCGTCTGCTTGGCCTTGGCGAGGGCTCCGGCCTTGAGGCGTTCGAGATTTTCGACCTCCGAGGTGAGTTGCTTGATCTTACTGAGCTTTTTTTCCTCCTGTGCGATCAACCCGGCGACCGCCTGTTTGTACTGGTGGATGCGCTCGATCTTGTCTTCCACGATGGCATCGTATTTTGCCTTGATGACATGCGGATTGGTATCGAGCACGCGTCGTGCCGAGTCAATTTGTCCAGTCAGTAGGTATCCAACTGCCTTGATCCATCTTCCGATTGCTTTGAACATATTCTGTAATTTTATGGTTCTTATTCCGTTTTGGAGTCGTGATGAGCTGTTGCAGGCCATTGTCGCATACGCGACTCTACTTTACGAGCGACCTCAAGAGATTCGTCCAGATTGTTTCGCATTTGCTTTAATCTTTCGGTATTGGACTCCACCTCGTGGATGTTTTGCAAGGAGACCATGGTCTGGCTGAGCTGACTCACACAGGTCTGCACTTCTTCGATGAGCCCCTCCCTTTGGGCCATGATGGGATCTTTGGCCGATGCCGTGCTCAGCCGCGAGGCAGTTTCCCAGAGAGCATGGCTTTGCCGAATCAATCGAACGCAATGTTCAAAGAGTGCCTCCACCTGCATGCGAACCTCCAGAATCATCGGCCAAGCCGCATTTTGCGGTTGTTTTGCCAAGGTGCCAAAGGTGGACACCAAAGCCCTGAGATCCTTCAAAGCCTCCTCTGGTCTGGGATCCTCGTCTGCTTCAGTGAGATCTGCCTCCAGTTGATCAAGATCCCGAATGTGTGATTGGGATTGTTCTTGTTCCCACTCGGTTAACACATCCTGAGCCACCTGTTGGCCGCTGACCATCCACTTGGTGAAAAAAGCGCCTGCCCCCACCATCATCCCTGCCAAGCCTCCAAAGAGGCACAGGGCCATCTGTTTGAGGTCCATGGCCCAACCTGCTACGATGGCAGTGAAGCCCATCATCACGGGACCCACCACCAAGGGACTGGCCGCCAAACGAGTCAAAACCCGTTTACGAATCTCGTTTTTTGGTAGGTCTCCTTGCTGAGCCGACTTCATGCTGCGATTTAATGTAGCATTAAGGTCGATTCAAGGGAAGAACCGCATGAGTATCACGATTAGTAGGGAAGTTGCCCTACTTGGAAAAGAACGGATTGATAACTTCCGCTGGCCGATCTGGAGGGCGCTGCCTCGGTGCGTATTCTCCAGTTCTCGACGCCCTCCTGGCGCAATAAATCAGCTACGGCATCGGCTCTGTCTGTTGCCAGTCGCTGGTTGGCGCTGACGTTGCCTTCGGCACGCGTTTGACCGATGATTTCGAGATAGAAATTGGGGAAAGCTTCCAGTTGCCGTGCGAGTTTTTGAACCGCACGCTGGCTGGAGCGACTCACATTGGAAGAACCGCGCACGAAAGTGATGGGGTCGGCTTTCAGGGTGCCAACTGGTTTGAGTTGCTGCCACTGGGCGTCGGTGAGGGGAGAGGAGGTGATGGCTGCCTGTTGGTCAGGGGTCATGGTGACGGCCCCCTCCACGATGTTCACCGCTCGCCCTGGATGGAAATCCGAGGCCTGCAATCGGCTCAGGACTTGGTCGTAGTACATGGTGTGATACTGACCATTGAGTGGATCGGTTTTCAGGGCACCTGTTTTGGTCAACACTTCCATGATGCCGCCGATCATGTCCTCCAGATGCACATGCCCTGCAGAGGGGCCAGCATTCTGCAACCCAAAATGGGTGTAATTTTCCATGGTGTTTTTCCAGTGGATACCTTCCATGACGGCCTGAGTGAGCGTCTTGTCCAAACGATCGCCGGTTGTTTTTTCAGCATCTTGACCGATCAATTTCTCCATCTCCGGCTTTTGGGTTTGATAGTGGTAGAGCGCTCGGAAATACCCCTCGACGAAGGTGTCCGCCAGGTCAGGCTGATCCCGCAGGAAGGACCTTCGGGCCACCAGAACGTCCACGATGTAGCCCTTGATTTGTGAGCTGTCCAACAAGACCTTGAAGCCGGACGATTGAAGTGCCTGAGCGACATGGGGTTGCCAGAGAATGAATGCTTTGCTCTCGGTTGGGTTGGACTTCTTGAGCTGCTCGAGCACTTTTTTGGATCCATCCGCAGATTCCAACCAGTCTTCGCCAATTGCGGGAAGGTTGAAGTTGGCCAGAATGACTCTGGCCAGAAACTCGCTGGGGGAGTCGGGAGTGAGCACAAACCGGGTGTCGCTTTTATCAAGCGATTGGATGGAATCAAACACCGACTCATGAGCCACCACGGCATCCCCTCCCTGGGTTTCGTCGAGGACCGTCACGATCGATCCAGGGAAGGTTCCTTTTTCGGCTCCTGCACTCAAATAGGAATCAATGGTGAAAACAGCAAAATCGGTCTCCTCGTCTTCCATGCGATCGACTCGGCTGGGAATGTCGGCGCCGTCATCGATGACATTGAGTTTGATTTCACGCTTGGAGAGCCAATTCCTCAGGTAGGGAGATCGCAATACGGCGTAGCCGCTGAATGAATCGGCCGTCAGTGTGATCTCGCGCGTGTATCGACTATCCGAACCGGTGGCATCTGTCAGTTTCTCGCTGAAGTAAGGCGCCACCAGAAATTTGTAGGCGACGCCAAGGATCAGGAGAATGACACACCACGCCACTGCCGCGACGAGACAACCTGCTTTCTTGGCCTTGGTCATTTCTTAGAGACTGCCTTCAAAACGACCAGGGCCACCAGTCCAAAAATCGCAAGAATGGCAATCACTGGATTGGATCCCTGGCGCTTGCCATTACTTGAGCCGGGGCCTTGAGGCATGGAAGAAGACGGCCGATTTGGGTTGCTGACCGGTTGAAAGACCATGTTCGGATCCGAGCCGATGGGGTGGTTGCCTGATTCACACAATGCCTGAATGGCTGCGGAGGCTGTCTGCGAAGGAATCCCCTGAAGTAGAGCGAAGGCATCCTCCTCGGTGGCTCCTTCATCCTGGGTGCTGACTTCGGCAAAAACCTCGGCGATGGCCTGCTTGAGGGTGGCCGCATCATTGGCCCTGCGGTAGGTATGCACCATGGTCGCAAGGGTGTGATCCTGGTCCATCGCCACACCAATTACATCCACTCGAATGCCGCGAGCCAATACGTCGGGGGTGTAGGTGTCCACCAGATCCGCATCGCTGGCTTCTCCATCGGTCACCACAAGCAGCCGAAAGGTGCCATAGCCAAAACTGCTGTCGCGCGCTTCCAGAAGTCGATCGGCTCCGATCTTGATGTATTCTCCCAATGGGGTGCCCCGGCTTGGATCGATCGATCGGATGGCGGGTAGAAGCCGATTATCGTCGCGCGGCCCCAGAGGGTAGGCCCAGTCGTCCTGCAGATTGGAGGCACTGAACACCAGTAGGCCCACATGAGTGGTTTGCGGGATGTTACTGAGTACGTCGATCAGGGCATCCTTGGCGGCGTCCATTTTGGTCTGCACCTGGCTTCCCGGCATGGTCTGTTTCATCGAACCTGAGGCATCTAGAACAATGACGACTTGATCAATGGACTCCTGGGCATGCAGTAAGACCGGTCCATGGGTCCACAAGGAGAGGCAGAGGGCCATAAACATGAAAGGTCCCAGACAGGCGTTGCCCGTCATCGCAGATGGCATGTTGGTGTGTTGCTTCATGGAGTGATGCATGTGCTCTTTTTGCCGCCCTTGAAGGGCATGGGTTTCTAAAAATCAAAGTCTGAAGCATTGGTGGCTTCAGCTGGAACACGGATGATTCTGAATTCCACCCGCATGTTCTGTTTGGCCTCATTCAGGTTGCTTGGCTTGGCGACAAAGGGTTCGCGAATGCCGACCCCGACGGGTTGGATTTGGCTGGCATCCATCTCCACCCCTTTGCTGGATGCGTAGTCGGTGATGGCCTTCAGAACCTCCACCGATCGTTGCTTGGACAAATTCAGCGCCGCCTGCATGGTCTCCCGTGGGTTGTGGTCACTGGCACCGTCAAAGGATCCGGCCTCGATGAGAGAGACCAGATCGCGGGTGGCCTCAAGATCCAGAGGCCGCCCCTTTAGCGAATAACGATAGTTTCCGCTGGATCCGGAGCGTTTCAGGATGCCTTTCTGGGAACCGGCCTTGACCAGATCCAAGAGGGTCTTGGTGGGGTCCGAATGCCCGCGAATGGCAATCACCGCATTGCCAAAGCGTTGCGAAGATTCGATCACACGCTGGAATTCAGCACCATACTGGACGGCGCTGAAGGCGGTTTGGTTGGGCTCGAAATTGATGGTAAAACTGAGAATGGTCTTGTCATCGAGCTCGCCCCCTGAACTGAGCAGTTCGATTTCCTCCAAGACCGCTTCGGCACGAAATCGCTCTCCGCGCTCCATTTTGGTTTTCGTGAGATAATTGAGGAAGCGGTCAGACTGATAATCAAGCCCTGAAGGGAGCAGTCCCATCTTTGTCTTGGCGTAGCCTTGACTGACCGCCAGCTCAAGGGCGGATTCCTGAAAGTTTTCAAACCCGGTCAAGTTCCCCTGTTGTGTGAAGAAGTTCACGTTGCCCGGATACAGCGCGAAGGTACAATCCGAGATCAGGCCGTGGCCCTCCTCCAAGACAGGGATGACCTCTTTTCCATAAATATCCTGAGCCATGGTGAGGAGACTCTCGTAGGGCGCTGATCCGCCTTCTTCATAGGCGTGCTTCAGATCCAGAAGCTCTTCGCAACCTTTGAGGTAGCCGGCTACAAACTTGTCGACAAGCTCGCGATTGGCATCGAAAAAGTCCTTGCGGCAGACATAGACATCGGCAATCGAGCGGGATAGTTCAGCGGTTGAAACCAGGACGTGGGCCCCTTCGACCGTTCCCTCGGCACCCGTGCCTGTCGAATCGACTCCGCCGCAGAGCCCGAGCATGTCGGGTGTGATCGCGAAGCAGGCATCGACCTTTGGATTGTTACGAAGGATTTCCGCAGGCGAGTCGGGGCTTCCGGTAAGATCCTTCGCCCAAATAACCTGGATGTCGTTCCAGCTCAGTTGGGCGGTCTTGAGGATGTCATCGAGCATGCCGACATGTGGCCCAGCTTGTTGAATGGCAATGGTTTTGCCTTTCAGGTCGGAGAGGGTGCGAAGTCCCTTCTTGGCGACCATGTGATCCCCAGCAGACCAGGTCATCTGCAGGATGACCACTCCTTTGGTGCGAGGGTCCTTGCCAATAATCTCCGAGGCCAGTCCCATCATACGGAAGGTGCCGCGCAGGAAGGGCGACTTGCCAGACATGTAGTCCTTGATCTGTTGGGAAAAGTCATCGCCCGCCTTCATGTCGAAGGAAAGCCCTTGTTTCTGGAAAATGGAACCGCTGGAGGTTTTGAGGCCTCCATTGGCGTGGAAAGTGGCCACATCGCCCCCCCAGGTGATGTAGGGCAATTGCAGGGTGTTGCCTTTGGCGACCGGGCCGATGGGGGGATTACCAATGGCAGCCCTGAAGTCCTGACCCTGGGCATGAAGTTTCTCCGAAGAACCTGCCAACCAGGCGACAGCCAGCAAGCAATGAAAAACGGCTTTCAGTGATAAGTATTTTTTCGTCATAGGATGGTCCGCTATATCCGTTAAATAATTACAACGTCTTTGGACTGCAATTTTGGCCATTTTTTTTTATCATGCAATTACAAGAATGAGTTTGTTTTGTAATCCTTCCTGTCTGGGGGCCGTGCTGCTTGGGGGCAGCGGTCGCTGCCAGCCATTGACCTTGGCCCGGTTTTTACCCATGCTTAAGCCATGGGTAATGCGTTCGGTCAGTTATTCCGAATTTCCACCTGGGGGGAATCTCACGGTGGGGGAGTCGGCGTGGTCTTGGATGGTTGTCCACCTTGCGTCCCCATAACGGCCGAAGAGATTCAGGTGGAGCTGGACCGCCGTCGCCCGGGTCAATCCAAGATCGTCACACCAAGACAAGAGGCCGATCAGGTTGAAATTCTCTCCGGTGTCTTCAAGGGCAAGACATTGGGTACACCGATCATGATGTGGGTACGCAACAAGGATGCCCGTCCAGAGGCTTATGCCGAAATGGCACTCAAATTTCGCCCCTCTCATGCCGATTTCACCTACGAAACCAAATATGGGATACGTGATCCCCATGGGGGAGGGCGCAGCAGTGCCCGGGAAACGGTTGGGCGAGTGGCGGCCGGAGCTATCGCTCGAAAGATCCTCCAGGAGTCTTACGGGGTCGAAATCGTCGCCTACGTCAAACAAATTCAGGAGATCATCGCGGAGGTTTCCATCGACAGTGTCCAGCGTGAAGCGGTCGAAGGCAATATCGTACGCTGCCCGGACGCCGCCGCTGCAGAGTCCATGATTGAGCGCGTCGAATCCATTCGATCTGCGGGAGACAGTGTCGGGGGTATTGTGGAATGCGTGGTGCGGGGGGCGCCGGTGGGCTGGGGAAGTCCGGTGTTTGATCGGCTGGAGGCCGATCTGGCCAAGGCCATGTTGAGCCTTCCTGCGTGCAAGGGGTTTGATGTGGGCTCAGGGTTCGAAAGTGTCTCCCTGACTGGTTTACAGCACAACGACCCCTTTCGGTCCGATGCGGAAGGACAGGTGCGCACGACGACCAATCGATCAGGAGGTGTGCAGGGTGGGATCTCCAATGGCATGCCTATTTATTTCCGGACGGTGTTCAAGCCCACTGCGACGGTCATGCACGAGCAGGAAACGGTCAATCAGGACTTTGAAAACACCTCGCTCAAGGGCAGAGGGCGTCACGACCCCTGTGTGCTCCCCAGGGCTGTGCCGATCGTGGAAGCCATGACCGCTCTGGTCCTCATGGATCATGCCATGCGTGATTCAGCCCAATGCGGTGGCTGATCAGCCCAGCGGCTTGTAGAGTATTTTCGACTTTCTACCGCTCTGCTCGTAAAGCGCTCGTCTGCTCTCAGGTAGATGCTCGACGGTGCCTTCAAGATAGCCGCCCTGGCTCTGGAAATAGGCATAGGCTTGAGTGGAAAGGAGAAACAGCTGCTCGAGTTGCAGCTTGGTAGCCTTTTCTTCCACAAACTGGATGAGCTTCTTGCCGATGCCTTCGTTTTCGTGAGATGGGTTGACATAGAGGAAGGCAAGTTCGCCAGATTTGTGGTCTTCATAGCGATGCAGGGCGACGCAACCGATGGGGTGATGGTCGGTCTCGAAAATATAGTAATCGGAAATGTGTTTTTCGATCGAGGCACGCGTGCGTCGCAGCAATTCCTCCTTGGCCACCGAAGCACGGGTCATCGCAAAAAGGGTTGCCACATCCTTTTTCTTTGCCGGTCGGATCTGCTGATATTCATTGGCATAGATAAGCGTGCCAATCCCTTCGTTGGAGAAGACCTCGGCCAGGAGACCCTCATCGATGCTCCCGTTGATAATGTGGGCTCTGGGAACATGCCAGCGACAGGCCTCTGCGGCATGCAGGGCCTTGGAGAGACTTTCCTCATCGAAGAGATCCCGTTGCTGCCTCAGGCGTTCGTCGAGATCATTGACGGCCATTTCCCGGATGAGTTCTCCGTCAAACATCAAGCCATCCTGGGCGGTGATGAAAATCAACTTGGCGGCCTTGAGTGCTTTGGCAACCGCCAAGGCGACGGCGTCGGAGTTGACTCGAAAAGTGCGCCCTTCACCGTCATACCCCAGGGGTTGGATGATGGGCACGATTCCCTCCTTAATGAGCGTTTCCAGCAGTCCATGATCGACGCGCTCGACTTTTCCTGTGAATAAATGATCCACGCCTTTGAGGATGCCCTTGGGGTGAGCCACGATGGCGTTGGTAACTGCGGCCTTGAGATCAGCCCCGGAAAGCCCCTGCAACAGCGTATGGGTGACCCGATGGGATGCCTGAATGGCGACCTGGAGCGTGTCCGCATCGGTGATGCCGTGGCCACAGGTGTCACTGGGTTGAAAGCCTTTTTCTGAAGCTGATCGGGCGATTTGCAGAGCCGCTCCATGAAGGATCACCGGCTGAATGTTGAGTGATCGCAGCAAGGCAATATCCAGCAGCAGGTTGCCAATGTTTTCACCTTCGACCACGGCCCCATCGAGGCTGATCACGAAAACCTTGTCGCGGAATCGCGGGATATACTGAAGGATGCCTCTTAAATCGGTCAGTTTCACCTTGGGTGGTCGTTTGTGTGTGATGCGTCTGGAGAGCCTTTGGTTACCTTTTCAACAAGTAGATGGATCCTCCGGTCGTCTGCATGCATAAGCCTCTTTCGGGGACAACTCAATGTCTAATTTGGCGATCGATGAGGCAAAGCGATCGAAACCGGGTGATGGTTGCGCGCGGGACAGGCAAAAGCCTGGACCGTGCAAAGGCACCTGACTAACATCCCACCATGCCTGCTTTCTGTTCGCGAGATGCCATCCTTTGGTTCGCTATGACCTTGCTCTGCCTGGAGCCTTTTCCTGCCGAAGGTCAAATGTCACGCCTCGAAGCGGTGCATATGGCAGAAATCCTTACGGGGGGTGTGGTGCAGGCATGTGAGCGGGTGGAAGATGCTCCGGACCGGCCCTATCAGCTAAGCGGAGAAGCTCAAGGCTCGAGCTTCCGCATGAGAGTGCATGCCACTCATGGAAGAGTGCTTTCGATTGATCGCCAGATCGCATCACGCTGGCAGAGGGCCTACCAATGGCCGGGGATCCAGGTCGTGGCTCATCGAGGGGGGGCGCTCCTGGGCCCCCCTGAGAACACGATTGAGGCGATTGAAAAAGCCATTGAGATCGGAGCGGACCTGATTGAAATCGACATTCGTCAGACCCAGGACGGGCACCTCATCCTCATGCATGATGTGACGGTGGACCGCACGACCCATGGCCATGGCAAGGTGAGCGATCTCACCCTTGCTCAAATAAGACAATTGGAGGTCAAGAACCCGACCGAGTCCCGCATCCAGGTCCCAACCTTGCGAGAGGCTCTCAAGGTCATGAAGGGACGCATTGATCCGGATCTGGATTACAAGGAAGGAGATCTCGGTAAGCTCCTGGAAGTGGTGCGTGAGCTCGACATGGTGGAAGCCTGCACCCTGTATGGAAGCTGGGAGCGATGTGAGCAGATGGCCGCCGAGGAACCCCGGTTGCGGATCCGTCCATCGGCTGATTTCCCCCTTCAGGTGCCTACCGTTGCCCGCACACTGAGGCCGGCCATGGTGAATTTCGATTGGCATGCGGTCAGTGAAGAGGGCATTCGGCTGGCCCACAGTCATGGTTGCCTGGCCTTTGTCAATTGCCTGGGCCGAGCCGACACTGAAACCTACATGCAATGGGCTGTCGAGGCGGGGGCCGATTACATCCAGTCCGATCGGCCGGATCGAGTGGTTGCCTATCTCAAGCAAAAGGGGCTCTATCGCCTTCATTCAGGAGAACCGGGACAGCTGAAGACTCCCTTGCGGTCCATCTTCCTGCAATATCCCTTTCGATGACCGATGATGGAGCCAATCCTTGACCTTTTCTCCGGCTCCATGAATGAATAGGTCCTCCTATGTCACGACCCCTGAGCCAGATCGCCCCGGATTGGTGGGATTACACCACCTTGGATGCTGACTTGATCCGAGATGCTGCCGCACTGACACCCAGGCAGATGAAGGGGCTCAGTCGCCCCGGTTTTAAAGTCGTGTTCTACGACACGTTGGAAGATTTTTATCTCGCGGAGGCTCTGGAGTACATCCAGGCATGGAAAGCATCCACCCCGGACAATCCGGTCGGTATTTGCGGCCCCATTGGTCCCACCGAGCAACTCCCTCTGGTGGCGCGTCTGGCCAACACCCTGGATGTGGATATTCGTCATGGTCATTTCTGGGGGATGGATGAATGGTGTGTCGATGGTAAGGAGGTTGATACGGATCATCCTTTAAGTTTCGAACGGGCCGATCGTGAGCTGTGCTTCGGGCGCATCCAGAAATCCAAGGTGATGCCTGATGCGCACCTGCACTTTCCCAAGGCAGATACCCAAGCCTTTGTTCAAAGTTGGGAGGGTAAACGTTGTGCGGTCATGCAGGGCGGGCAGGGAGATGTCAAACACTGGGCGTTCAATGACCCTCTCCGTCGCAAAGGACGCTACCGGAACAGCCCCCCTGAGCCTGCCTCCTACCTCAAGCTTGGGACGCGCGTCGTCGAATTGCATCCGCTGACCATTGCCCAGAACGCACGCACTTCCGGGGGTGGCAACATCTCCATGGTGCCCACTCAGGCTGTGACCGTGGGGCCTGTGGAGACCTGGAAGTCTGACAAAGTCTCCATTTGGCATGCCGGCACACATGACAATCCCTTCGGACAGCGACTGACGACCTTGATGATTTCCAAGGGCATGGCCGATAGCTCCGTGCCCATGTCCCTGCTTGCCTTGCATCCCAACGTGCAATTCAACTTCTATGTCGGAGGGATCGGGCGTTGTGATGTTGAAATGCATTAAATAAAGACCCTTTTAAATTGATCTTACACTCGATGAAACATTCCATCATGCATCCGATCGGTGCCCTCGCCCTCATGGCTGTTGTGGCAACCACAACACTCACAGCGGAACCCACACACGCCCGCCAGCCCAACGGTACGGCTCTGGACCGTTACGTCTATCAGGATGACCCTCATTACGCGTGGCGGATCGTGCAAAGCGTCCCGACCGCGGAGGCCACCATTCACATGCTGGAGATGACCTCCCAGCAGTGGCTTACCGAAAAGGAAGTTGATCGCCCCATATGGAAGCACTGGCTCAACATCACAGTGCCCAAGAAGGTGATGAGTGACACCGCCCTCCTGTTCATCGGGGGTGGAAGCAACAAAGACGCTCAACCCGGCGAGCCGGACAAGCGATTGGCTCAGGCAGCCGTAGGTGTGGGCACGGTGGTGGCCGAGTTGAAAATGATTCCCAATCAGCCTCTGGTCTTTCCTGATGACGGCCAGGAACTTTATGAGGACGCCATGATTGCCTACACCTGGGACAAGTATCTCAAGACCGGGGATGAAAAATGGCCGGCCCGATTACCCATGACCAAGGCGGCCGTACGGGCCATGGATACCATCACTGCCATGTGTGCGAGTGAGGAAGGGGGGCAGATCTCGGTTCGGCAATTTGTGGTGGCAGGCGGTTCCAAGCGTGGATGGACCACATGGACGACCGCTGCGGTGGACAAACGGGTGCGGGGGATCTTCCCCATCGTGATCGACATGCTCAATGTGGTGCCTTCCTTCAAGCATCACTTTGCTGCCTACGGGTTTTATGCCCCCGCTGTGGGTGACTACGAATCCAAGGGCATCATGAAATGGCAGGATACCGAGGCGTATCAGAACCTTATGAAAATCGTCGAGCCCTTTGAGTATCGGGATCGCCTGACGATGCCCAAATATGTCATCAACGCCACAGGAGATCAGTTTTTCTTGCCAGACTCCTGGCGATTTTACTGGAGTGAACTGCAGGGGCCCAAGCACCTGCGTTACGTTCCCAATGGCGAACACAGCCTCAGGGAAACCGATGCTTACGAGACCCTGGTGGCTGGGTATGCCTGTATGGTGCATGATTTGCCGCTGCCACAGCTCGAGTGGGAATCCCCATCCCCCGGTATGGTGAAAGTCCAAGTCAGGGGCATGAAGCCGGCGGAAGTGCATGTTTGGTCTGCCGACAACCCCAAGGCCCGCGACTTTCGGGTTGATACCATTGGCCGGTCCTGGAAGTCGAATCCGCTTCGGGCGGTCGATGATGAGGGGATGGTCTACCAGGCTCGCATCGAGGCTCCTAAAAAAGGCTATCGTGCCTTCCTGGTGGAAATGACCTTTCACCAAAAACCCATGCCGGCTCCCATGAAAATGACCACTGGAGTCTACGTCATTCCGGATGTTCTTCCCCATGCGGAGAAGGCAGGGAACCTCTGAGAGCCACGTTGATTTCGCTTTTCTGCGACCCTTCCCATCCTTGCGGATTCGGAATGGTCTTTTCAAGGTCGCTGATCGGTTGTTAGATGGCCGACATGTTCCTCCAAGTTTGCCAACGATGGTTGATGGCCTGGCTGCTGTCTGGATGCGTCTGGGTGCACCTGGGCGCCGACCTTCCCAATATTCTGTGGATCACCAGTGAAGACAATGGCCCTCATCTGGGGTGCTATGGCGACACCTATGCGCACACGCCCAACCTGGATGCCCTGGCGGCCAAGGGGGTGATCTACCGCAATGCGTGGTCGACTGCTCCGGTGTGTGCGCCGGCGAGAACCACTTTGATCTCCGGGGTCTATCCGCCTGCGACCGGAGGTCAGCACATGCGCAGCATGGTGAAGATGCCGGCGTTCATGAAAATGTATCCGCAGTATCTCCGCGAGCTGGGTTACTATTGTACGAACAACAGTAAGGAGGATTACAACGTCGCCAAGCCTGGCAAGGTGTGGAATGCCTCCTCGCGTCAGGCTCACTGGAAAAATCGCGCTCCCGGGCAACCCTTTTTCGCCATCTTCAATATCACCACCAGTCATGAAAGTCAGATCCGTAAGCGTCCACACAAGGCCGTGCATGATCCCGCCAAAGTGCGCGTGCCGGCCTACCACCCGGATACCCCGGAGTCACGTCAGGACTGGGCACAATATCATGACAAGATCACGGAAATGGACGCCACTGCGGGCAAATACCTTCGCGAGCTGGAGCAAGCGGGGCTCTCAGAGGAGACCATCATTTTTTACTACGGAGATCATGGCTCCGGTATGCCTCGAAGCAAACGATGGCCCTACAACAGCGGCCTTAATGTACCCCTGATTCTTCACATCCCGGAGAAATACCAGGACCTGGCTTCGGAGGATTACCAGGCAGGAGGCGAGTCCGATCGTCTGGTCGGCTTCATCGATCTTCCGGCCACTCTCTTGAGTCTGGTCGGGATGCAGCCGCCCTCCCACATGCAGGGGCACGCCTTCCTGGGGAAGCATGAGGCGGCGCCCGTGCGCTACCAATATGGTTTCCGCGGGCGCATGGATGAGCGCTACGATCTGGTTCGCTCGGTTCGCGACCAGCGCTACGTCTACATACGTCACTACATGCCGCACCGGATTTACGGACAATACATCCAATACATGTTTCAGACACCGACCACACGGGTTTGGAAGCAACTCTATGACGAGGGCAAGCTGGAAGCTCCTCAGACCTTTTTCTGGGAGCCCAAGCCCGTTGAAGAACTCTACGATTTGGAGTATGACCCCGATGAAGTCCAGAATCTCGCGGCATCTCCCTCGCACCGTGCCGTTCTCCACCGTTTCAGGGAGGCCCACAAAAACTGGGTGATGGAAACCAGGGACCTTGGGTTTTTGCCCGAAGGTGAAATCCACCAACGGGCAGGAGATCGCACGCCCTATGAAATGGGGCAGTCCGATCAGGATTATCCCTTGGCCCAAATCTTTGAGATGGCCCAGATGGCCGCCCAGAGAGACATGGAGACCCTGCCTAAGCTGGTGGAGGCTCTGGGTGCCGAGGACAGTGCCGTGCGATACTGGGGGGCCTTGGGCTTGCTGATTCGTGGTAAGGAGGCCGTCGTTTCCCAAACCGAGGCGCTTGGGAAGGCACTGAAGGATGAGTCCCCTTACGTTCGAGCTGTCGCCGCTGAAGCCCTGGGAACGTTTACAGACGATTCCATGCCGCAAGTGCTGGAGACCTTGGTCGCTTCTTCCAACATGGTCGAGGACGGGGTGTTTCCAGCCATGTATCATCTCAATGCCCTCCAGATGTTGGGGGATAAGGCAGTGCCGGTGGCCGGAGAAATTGCCAAGCTTCCGAATGAAGGCCCCAAGGAGCTGGGTCGCTTCGGTGGCTATGTCGCCCGACTGCTTGAAAAACTCCATGCCGACCTGAACCCTTGATGCGGAGCAGTCCCAGTGTCGTATTCCTCTTGTGCGTCGTTCTGATTGACTGATGGCATGAAACAGTCGCCCACCATTGGACTGATCGGCTGCGGGCTCATGGGTAAGGCTATGGCATCTCGTTTTATCGCGGGCGGTGCCCAGGTATGGGGATACGATCCTCAAGGAGTGGGAGGAGAGGGTATCGAGGTCTGTGCATCCTTGGCCGATCTGGCAGGTGTCTGCGAGTGGATTCTCTACAGCCTGCCCAACAGCAAGGTGGCCCTTGAAGTGACCGATGAGTTGCTTCCCCATCTCACCCCAAAACATGCGGTGGCCGACACCACGACCGGGCAGCCCCAGGAGATGGAGGCTATGGCCCGCACACTTGGCGATCACCACATAGCCTATCTTGAAGCCAACGTGGCGGGTTCCAGTGAACTGCTCGCACAAGGCAAGGCAACGCTCTTTCTGGGAGGCGATCAGGAGACCCTTGATCGTTGGGATCCCATCCTTGCCCTCCTCTGTGAGCATCGGAGGGTTATCGGCATGGTGGGTGCTGCCTCACGCTTCAAGCTGGTCCACAACCTGATGATCGGGCTCCATCGTGCAGCCCTGGCCGAGGGCCTGCACTTTGCTTCCACCATGGGCTTTGATCCGAAAGAGGCCCTCGCGCTCCTCAAACAGACACCCGCCTGCTCCGAGGTGATGCACCTCAAGGGGAAACGCATGGTCGAGCGCGCCTATGAGCCGCCTCAAGCTCGACTCTCACAGCACCTCAAGGACGTGGAGCTGATGCTACAGATGGGCAGCGAGCATGGGGTGGAGCTGCCTCTTTCACAGGTGCATCGGATGCTTCTGCTCAAGGCGCAGGACCTGGGTCTAGGGGAGGCCGATAACAGCGCGATCGCAGAGGTCTATGGTTCATCCAAGGATCCGAAAGGGTGAATGAAGCATGGATTCTCCGCTCCCATGGTTGGATGTCTGCGTGATTGCCTTTTACCTGATTGGCATCACCTGGTTGGGTTTGAGCTTGGGGAAAAAGCTCCAGCAAGGGGCGGACTACTTCATGCCTCGGCGCTTCGGCAAGGGGATGATGATGATGCACGCCTTTGGGACGGGTACGGCATCCGACCAGGCAGTGGTGGTTGCTTCGGGAACGTTTCGACAGGGCCTTTCGGGTATCTGGTATCAATGGTTGTGGCTTTTCAATACTCCTTTCTACTGGCTGCTGGCCCCCATCTTTCGACGCTTTCGAGCCACCACGACGGCGGATGTCTATGCTTTGCGTTTTGGTCAGTCCGTCGCCGTGCTATTTGCCTTGGTGGGGATCGTCGGTCTGTGCGTCAAAATCGGTCTGCTTCTCAAAGGAGCTGGAGCCCTTATTGAGTCAGGCACTCAAGGGGCGATCTCAGCCCACTGGGCCGTTCCCCTGGTCGCGGTGCTGTTTGTGGTCTACGGCATGGCAGGAGGCCTTGGGGCCGCCATTGTCACCGACTACATCCAGGGCATCCTCACCATTGTCTTCTCCGTCATGCTCTTGCCCTGGGTGCTGGAAGCCGTTCAAGGCTGGCAGGGTATCAGCGAAACCATCGATGACCCTTCCATGCTCAGCCTGGTGGCTCCGGAGGGCATCACGCCGTTTTTCATTGCCACGTTTTCCCTCCTTTCGCTGGTGGGCATTGTGGCCCAGCCCTTCATCATGGGCGTGTGTGCTGCAGGACGCACTGAAATGGATGGTCGGTTCGGCTTTGTGGTGGGTAATTTGATCAAGCGCGTGTGCACGGCGGCCTGGGCGGTCACCGGTATTGCTGCCCTGGCGTGGTATCAGCAGCGTGGCGTGGCGCTGGAAGAGGTGCAACCCGATCAGGTCTACGGACACTTGGCGGCGACCTTTTTGCCGCAGGCCATGCCCGGGCTGCTCGGTCTTTTTCTCGCATCCCTGCTCGCAGGAGTCATGAGTTCCTGTGACTCGATGATGATCGCTGCGGCAGGACTGTTTACCGAAAATCTCTACAAGCCACTGGCTCATGGTCGTTCTGCGGCCCACTACCTGAAAGTGGGGCGTTGGGTCTCCCTTCTCATGGTGCTTGTCGGGATTGTGGTCGCCTTTGGCATGCCCAATGTGGTCAGCGGTTTGAAGACGTGGCTCAAGATTGCTCCCATGCTGGGCATCGCTTTCTGGTTGGGTTTGTTCTGGCGCCGATACAATGGGGCAGGGGCCTGGGCTTCCACCCTGACCGGATTCGCCATGTGGTGGTTGACTCTGCAGCCCTTCCTGGTGGACGGGCTTCGACAGCAGAGCTGGGCCCTGTCGGCCGGGATGGTGGTCGAGGCCAAGGGAGCTTGGGTGGTCTATGAGCCCTGGCAAATCCTTTTCTACTTGGGAGCCGCCCTGCTGGTGGGTGTCGTCGTCAGCATGTGCACGCGCCGCCGCGATGCGGCTTCCATGGACCGATTTCATGCCCTCATTCGCACACCCATTCAACCTGGGGAAAGACTGACCGAAAGCTGTTCCTTGCCCAAAGGGGTGAAACCCGCAAGCCGCGCCTCCTTTTTTCCAGGGACGGATTTTGAATTCCCGAAGCCATCGACAACCTCCATCGTGGGTTTTGTGCTTTGCTGGATGGCTGTTGCGGGCATGATTGGCGCTTTTCTCTGGTTGCTCGGGTAGAGGGGAGAGCGTGCGTTTCCCCATTTTGAAGCCCTGATTTTCGTACACAAGTGGCTTCACGGGAGTCGTTTGTTGAGGGGCCCATTGGATGCTTGGTAGGCGACCTTGATGGGCCTTCGCGGATATTATCGTCCGAATGACTTGCAACCGGCGTTATTTGTCGAATATTTGTTTAGCTTTATTTTGAACGACAAGCAAAAGCATATCGTTGTGGTGGGGGCAGGGCCGGGAGGTCTGACAGCTGCCATGTTATTGGGGGCTCGTGGCTTTCGGGTGACCTTGGTGGAAAAGGACAGTACGCTGGGTGGCCGCAACGCGGCAATCGATCTGAACGGTTACAAATTTGATACCGGTCCAACCTTCCTGATGATGAAGTTCATCTTGGATGAGGTTTTCGAGGAGGCTGGGCGAGCCAGCGACGACTATCTGGACTTCGTCAAGCTCGAGCCCATGTATCGGCTGGCTTTTGACCAAGCCACGGTCGAACCCACCACCGACCACGCCGCCATGCGGGAACAGATTGCCCGTGTCTTTCCAGGAAACGAAGAGGGGTTTGATCGGTTTCTGGAAAAGGAGCAAGTGAGATACGACAAGATGTATCCCTGCCTCCAAAAAGATTACACCTCCCTCAGCCGTTACTTCTCCAAGGAGATGATCCGAGCCCTGCCGCATCTGGGGCTTGGCAAATCCGTGATGGACATCCTCAAGGGCTATTTCAATGAGGACGAGTTGCGACTGGCCTTCACCTTTCAGTCCAAATATCTCGGCATGTCTGCCTGGGAATGCCCGGGGGCCTTTGCGATGCTGCCCTTTGTGGAGCATGCCCATGGGATTTACCACACGCAGGGTGGGTTGAGCGAAATCTCGGAAGCGATGGCCAAGGTGTGTCGGGAGTATGGAGTGGAGTTTCGACTCAACAGCCCCGTTAAAGAGCTGGTGCTTGAGGGAAGGGCCGTGAAGGGAGTGGAGTTGGAATCAGGGGAAGTGATCCATGCCGATGAAACGGTGCTCAACGCCGATTTTGGCTATGCCATGGAACATCTGGTGCCCAAAGGGGTCCTGAAAAAATATCGACCTGAGAAGTTGCGCAACATGGATTTTTCCTGTTCCACCTTCATGCTGTATCTTGGCCTCGACAAGGTGTACGACCTGCCTCATCACACCATTTTCTTCGCCAAGAATTACCGGCAAAATATCGAGGATGTCTTCCAATACAAGAAACTCTCCGATGAAATTTCCTTCTACGTGCGCAATGCCAGCGTGACCGATCCCAACCTGGCTCCGGAGGGACACTCCGCGGTTTATGTGCTGGTCCCAGTCCCCAACCTGACGGCCGAAATCGATTGGGAAGCTGAGAAGGAAGCCTTTCGTGAAAAGGTGCTTCAGGCCATGGAAACCAAGGGGGAGATGACCGATCTTCGCGACCACATTCAGGAAGAAATGGTTCTCGCACCCGTTGACTGGGAGGCCAAGGGGATCTACCAGGGTGCCACCTTTAATCTCTCCCACAAGCTCACGCAAATGCTCTATTTCAGGCCTCGCAACCGTTTCGAGGAGCTCGATCAATGCTACCTGGTGGGAGGTGGGACGCATCCCGGGAGCGGGTTACCGACCATTTACGAATCAGGCCGTATCGCAGCCAACATGATCTGTCGCCAACATGGCGTGCCGTTTGTCTCCAAAAACACCCAAGTCTGATGAATCGCCTCCAATTCGCCCAGCTGATGTGGTCCATTTATGGATCCAAGAAGCTGCCTGACTTGGATTGGATACAGGATCTGGGTTTGCTTGCGGTCAAATTAGGCCAGATGCATGCCTTGAGGATTGATTTCCTCGATCCCGCCAAATGCCTTCATCTCAGTCAGCTCTACCGCAAGAACGCGGCCGTTCCCAAGGAAAACTTCCAGGCTCTGCTGCAACGGGGTGCTGTCTGGGGTTCTGAGAGCCCCTTCGACCACCTGGAAGATCAGCCCCTGGCCACCGCCAGCATTGGGCAGGTTCACCGGGGTCGACTTCGGGATGGCAGTGAAGTGATTGTCAAGGTGGTCAAGACCGACGCGCGCGATCAGTTCATTCGCGATGTGGCGGCCTTGAAGAGCATGTTCACCTGGTTCACCCGGCTTTACCCACCCCTCAAGCGGGTGGGGGATCCCGTTGCGATGCTGGGAGACATCGAAACCTATACGCTGAGTGAGCTGGACCTCCGTCGCGAGCTTGCCGGACAGCAGACCTTGAAGCGCCTGCGGGATGAGCATGCCGATCGCTTTGATTTTGCCAACCTGACCTTTCCCCATATCTATTCGGAATACACGGGAGAAAGCGTCATGGTGGCCGAATGCATTCAAGGCCCCACCTTTGACGAACTTCTGGAAGAAGGGAAGTTACCCTACGAGAAGGTGGTGGAGCTGTTTCGGATGCATGGCTATTACATGTTCTGCATCGGGACCTTCCACGGTGACCTGCACCCCGGCAATGCCATGCTGGTGGGCGAGAAAATCTGTTGGGTGGACACGGGATTTGTGGGGACAGTCGGCAAGCAACTTCGGGTCGGTCTCCTGAGGTTCTTTTCAGCCCTGACGACGTATGATTATCCCCGTTGTGTAGAAGCCTTGCACGGCATGTCGCTGGTTCCTCTTGATGAGGAAGCCCTGCAGCAGTTCAAAACCCGCTTTGAGAAACTCTACGAACCGTTCACCGATTCCACGGTCTCTGAAATCAGTCTGACCCGCCAGATGATGGAGACCATCAAGTTGGGCGTCCTCTGCGGCATGCAGTTCGATAAGGACATCTTTGCGATTATCCGAAGTCTGATGTACATGGACGGCATGGTGCTGCGCTGCAATCCTGATGCTGTCCTGATGCGGGACATGAGGGGATTCATTGATCAGGTCATGCCGTCTGGAGATCTGGACTAGTCTCGACCTGGCCTATCCGATTCAGAGCAAGCTCGACTCAAGCTTCCCCAGCCTTCATCAAGCCTCAGCCGGCACGCCAGGCCGATAGCGCGTGCCCCCCCAGGCTAGGAGAAAGGGGATGGCCGCCAGCAGGAGACTGCCGATCGAAGCGGCCATCAGAGCGAGTTCCCGTAGCGTCAAGCGAATCGCTGAACCTTCCTTTCCCGCGTTCATCATGCGCTCTAGAACATCCGATTGAATGTGGCGCGCATTGCCATCGTGATAGACGCCCCCCAGTCTTGCGGCCATTTGTCGGAGTGTGCTGCTTTCCTGTTTGGATTGATAGCCATTGATGAAAGAGCCCTGGCGAGGGTCTCCCACTCCCACCACCAATACATCAGAAACCGACGGTGGCAGGCTGGGCATGCCGATCGCAGGCAGGGTGTCTCCATCGCTCAGGATGACCAGAGTCGTACTGTCCTTGGCCCAGGGGCGGCAGATGCCGATGGCTTCTTCAAGGCCGCTGAAAAGCTGAGTCTGCCCAGGGTCAAAGGCGTGACTCATGGGGAGGTCGTTTAAAATGTTACGGACGACTTCCACATCGCGGGTGTCGACCACCACCGGTTTGGCACCCGTGTAAACGGCGATCACACTCAGCCGAACCTGTTCCATGATCACCCGCCTGAAAAAGGATTGCATGAGGGTGGCACATTGCTTGCGACGACTGATCATGCCTTCCTTGCCGGCATCGATCAGCTGCATGCTCGGGGATACATCCAAGATCATCATGACATGCTTGATCTCCCCTTCACTTGCCTTTTCGGGAGGATGCACCTTTGGAGGCATGGTCGCCAGCACGAGGAGCCCCCAGGTGGCGAGGGCCGCCGCCGGAGCCTTGAGCCAGGGCAGCACGCGCCCGAGAAAGGTGGGTTTGCCTTCCGGGCCAAAGGCCAGGGAAGCCAGGGATGTTACACGACGCTGATGCAGGGTTTCAGCCACCCACATCAGAACCAGAACAAGGATGGCGCAAAGGGGGGCTACCATGGGATGTAACGCAGTCCAAAGGAAGCCAGTAGCACGCTTGCCATGCAATAAAGGGCTGCTTCGGCAAAGGGTTTGAAATGATCCATGGTTTCTGCGGAGACCTTGATCATGCGGGTTTTCTGCATGGCGTCGATCTGGCGGAAGACCGCACTCAAACCTTCCGGATCTCCGGCCGCAAACACCTCTCCTCCGGTGCGTGCGGTCATGTTCACCAGTGGGTCGGGGGGGCTGCCTGGACCAATATGAACCGCATGCACGATGATGCGGTCATCGCGGAAGGTTCTGGCAAGACGCTCATCTTCACCATTGGATAAATCGAAGCTGTAGCCATCACTCAGCAGGATGATCAACCGATCTCCCTCTTCGCGTTGGATCATGAGCTTGCGGCATTCACGCAGGGCCTTGCCGATGGAAGTCCCCTGGCTGAACCAGCGCGGCAGTCGCTTGGGGTTCAGAAAAGGAGGTGCATGCGCCAGTGCGGTGGTGTCATCGGTCAGCGGGACCCAGTGAATGAAGTGATCTCCAAACACGGTCAGGCCGAAGGCATCTCCCTGGCGGTAGTCAATGAATTCATTGATTGAGGCCATCGCTGCATCGTAGCGATCCCCCTCGCCGAAGGAGCTGGTCATGCTCCCTGAGACATCCAGGCAGAACTGAATGTTGGTCAGCGAGCGTTTGCTCTGTGGGTCCGACAGGCGCTTCGGGCCCGCAAGCAGGAGAATGACCAACGCCAGGATGCATGCCGGAGCACTTGCCAGAAGCCTCAGCAGGAGGGTCCATCCACGCCCGCCGGACTTCCGATCCAGCAGATGGTCGAAGGGGAAGGCCACCTTGATCCGGGCACCCCGCCACTCCTGCAGCATCATGGCCAGAGGCAGGATGAGGAAGATTAGGACCCATGGATGCGAGAAGGGTGTCATATCACAACATCATGCGGGGGGGAGGGAGGACGCATCCTCTTGGCTCCGGAACGTCTCCAGCCAGGGACCGACAAGGGGTGCCTCCAGGGAGCCCGGGCTGTGAAGCCACTGTTCCAGCGTTCGGATCGAAGGTCCTGCCTGAGGATCTTTTAGAAGGGTAGCTAGCTGCTCCTTCGCGGTGGTTTCCTTCAAGTGCAATCGTTGGGCCCAGTAACCCAGAATCATTTTCTCCAATCGAGCTTTCTCCTGGTTGTCGAGCTGCCCCGAGGCAGCGCGCTCAATCAGGGGTTGCAATTGTTCCATCAAGCTGGGAGGTGCCATTTGGGTTTCCTGCTGTAGATGTCTTGCCCTGCCTCCTCGCACCCAGATCCAGAGGCCGATGAGACCTAGGATCCACAGCACGCTCAGAGCCTTGAGCAAGTCACCATAACCATAACGCAAAGGCACCTCGAGGGGCTTCAGCGCAGTGGGTTCAAAAGCCCCCTCTGGCAGGGTTGATTCAAAACGCACCTGGAGTGGGTTGGGCAGGTCATGAGTGCCCCCACCTTTCAGACGAAGATAGGGGCGGAGGTCGAACTCGCCGGCCTCCAGACCCAGCACGGAGAGGTCGTAACGATAGTCCGAACCATGTGGCCAAACGCCATCGATGCGCACGACCAGAGGAGCCCCTGCATCGCGGCTGGGTTTGGTTTCCAATTCGGGTCCGGAAAGGACGAGCTGCTGGAGGCTCATTGAATGCCCCACCGGCCCCGCTCCCAGCCACGTGTCTGGGCTGGCTGCCTGAGGCCACACGGTCAGCAGGCCCCAAACCGAGCATGCAAGGACCCAAGCATATGGCGGGTTGGAGGGTGGAGGCATGCGTGGGAATGATCCGCTCATGAGAATGACCACCAATCTATGAGAATGCCGGCTCTATAGCGATGATTTTGTCGAAAGAGCAGCCAGTCTTTTCGATCCACCCTGGCGTGCGATGGGGCAGCCAAAGGCTTTCTTCTTGAGCCGCCCGACTCAGTCCTTAAGGTGACTCTCACCGTCATGAACAAGATCAACATTCCCGAGTCCTTTGAAAATCGCTCCTACCAAGCTGCCGCTCATGCTGCCAGGGATGCCGCTCGTCAGAGTGATAGCCCACAAACGCGCGCTCACGCCTACAAATTGTCGTTTCAGGACGAAGAGTTTCTTGTGGGTGAATCCACCCGTGGTCTGCGATTGCAGATGGAGTATCAGAAACCGGAGCAGATTCAGCAGTTCCATCGGATCGACTCCACAGTGGTGATGTTCGGTGGGTCGCGGATTCACTCCCGCGAGGCGGCCCTGGCCAAGATTGATGAAATCCAATCGCGGTTGAAGAATCAGCCCGAGGATGTTGCTATTCAAAAGGAACTTCAGGCTGCCGAGCACTTGCTGACCTGGTCCAAGTATTACGAAGTCGCTCGAGATCTGGCGCGCATGGTGTCCTCGAACTGTCAACTGGACGGGATCTGCAACTTCGTGGTCACCACAGGGGGAGGCCCCGGCATCATGGAGGCTGCCAATCGAGGGGCCCACGATGTGCAGGCCAAGAATATTGGCCACAACATCGTCCTGCCTCACGAGCAGGCACCCAATCCCTATATCACGCCTGATCTGTGTTTTCAGTTTCACTATTTTGCCATCCGCAAGATGCACTTTCTCATGCGCGCCAAAGCCCTGATTTGTTTCCCCGGTGGCTTCGGCACCCTTGATGAATTGTTCGAGGCACTGACCTTGATCCAGACCGGTAAGATGGAACCTCTGCCCATTGTCCTGGTCGGAAAAGCCTTCTGGGAGCGTTTGGTGGATTTCGATTTCCTCGTAGAGGCCGGTACGATTTCCCCCAAGGATCTGGACTTGTTCCGTTATGCAGATGAGGCCCAGGAGATCTGGGATTACCTGTGTGAGTATTATCAACTCAAGTCCGACCACTGAGGAGATCACTGATCTTCCTATTGACGCAGCCAAGAGCTCACTTAAACTGGCAGCATCCCATGAGAAAGCATCACCACTTTACCAGGCGTCGATTCATCGGCTCCCTCCCGGCCATCGCGGCCAGTATTCAGATTGTTCCTCGGCACGTTCTGGGAGGGCAGGGGACCTTGAGCCCAAATGAAATCCCCACCAAGGCTGTTGTTGGCGTGGGCGGCATGGGGCGAGGCCATCTTAAAAATGTCAACTCGGCTGCCAAACTGGTCGCTGTCTGTGATGTCGATAAGGGCCACCTCAAGACCGCGCTGGAACAGTCCGGCCCTGATGTCCAGGGTTACACCGACTTTCGCGAGGTGATTGCTCGCAAGGATGTGGACATCGTGCACATTCCAACCCCTCCTCACTGGCATGCCCTGATTTCCATTGCTGCAGCGGAAGCCGGGAAGGACATCTGGTGTGAAAAGCCCATGACGCGGACTATCTGGGAAGGGGAGAAAGTCGTTGAGGCCGTGCAACGCAATAAACGTATTTTCAGGCTGAACACCTGGTTCCGGTTCGAAGGAGGTTTCTACGGTATGGGGACTCCGGTTCAACCCATCAAGAAACTGGTCAACAGTGGCCTGCTGGGCTGGCCGCTGAAAGTGACTCTCAACCAGTCGACGGGGTTCAACTGGAAGCACAACTGGAGTGGACGCACTGACCTGACGCCTCAACCTGTGCCCGAGCAACTGGATTATGATTTCTGGCTGGGGCCTGCTCCTTTCAAGCCGTATCACCCTCATCGGGTGCATGGCACCTTCCGGGGCTACTGGGATTACGATGGAGGCGGTCTGGGAGACATGGGGCAGCATTACCTCGATCCCACCCAGTATCTGCTGGGCAAGGACAACGAAAGCCCGGTGGAAATCGAAGCAGACACCGATCCTCAAGACGGTGATGCCGTCACCGCATGGCGTATGATCCGATTCAAATATGCCGATGGTTGCGAGATCCTCCTGGATGGCGAAAACAAGTTGAAGGAGGCCGCCTACATTGAGGGCCCCAAGGGCAAGCTCTTCAAGGGATTCAAATCCGACATTCCTGATCTAGAGAAAAAACTCGCGGAATTTCCTGAGCCTGAGCCACAGGTGACCGATTTCATTCAGGCCGTGCGTGAGCGCAAGACCTTTGCACTGAATGACCAGAATGGCCACCGCTCCTGCACGATCGTCAATCTGGGTAAAATCGCCCTGCGAACCCGTCGTGTGCTTCGCTTCGACAATGCGACTCAGCGCTTCATCGGTGATGAAGATGCCAACAGCTACATCAAGCAGCCCATGCGGGCCCCTTGGGTGATTTGACCCACGATATTGCCCCGGTGATTTGGACGCAGGTGGAGGCGGTATGGCCCTCCACCTGTTTTTTGAGTCTGCGTGCGGTTGGGTGCTTCGTTTTCTTAAGGACTTGATGGTGCCCCGCGTTCGTGCCTGAATGGAGGCGTTTTTTATGGGAGAGTCCATTCTAGCACAAATCACCCTCATCCTCTTTCTTGGGATTGGCTCTCAGTGGCTGGCCTCTCGCCTGCGTTTGCCTTCCATTCTCCTGTTGTTGGTCGTGGGTTTTGTCGTGGGCCCTTTCACCGATCACCGATGGGTGGATCCGGACCCCCTGATCGGAGACCTCCTCATGCCCCTGGTATCCCTCTGTGTCGGATTGATCATGTTTGAAGGTGGGTTGACCTTGAAGTTCCGCGAACTGGATGCCATCGGGTCGGTTGTGATACGTCTGATCAGCGTCGGCGCCTTGATGACCTGGGGGTTGAGTCTCCTGCTGGCTCGCTTCGCGCTGGGGTGGGACTGGCCTCTGTGCGCCTTGGTGGGTGCCATCCTGGTGGTGACCGGACCCACCGTGATCTTACCTCTTCTGCGCTTTCTCCAGCCCACGCGGCAAGTGGCCTCGGCTCTGAAATGGGAGGGCATCATGATTGATCCAGTCGGAGCGTTGCTGGCCCTGCTGGTCTTCGAGACCATCCACCATGGATTGGGGGAACATGGGGCGCAATGGACCCAATTTCCCACCTATGCTTTCATGGGCTTTTTCTGGACCCTGGTGATCGGTGGGGCGGCAGGCTCCCTGGGGGCGGGCCTGATTTATTGCTTCTTCAAGCACCACTGGGTGCACGAACATCAGCAGACACCCTTTGCCCTGATGGTGGCTGTTTCAGCCTTTACTCTTTCCAACCATTTTCAGCACGAGTCAGGTCTGCTTGCCACCACCTTGATGGGGGTGATTCTCGCCAACCAAAAGCAAGTCGATGTGCGGCATGTTCTGGCATTCAAGGAAAACCTGGTGGTCCTGATGATCTCAACACTCTTCATCGTGCTCTCAGCCCGTCTTGAGTTGGCCACTTTCTCGGCCCTTCCAGTGATGGGTACGCTGGGCTTCCTCCTGGGGCTGCTGATCATCGTGCGGCCCCTGACCGTGTGGGTTTCCTGCCTGGGTTCTTCACTGAATCGTTCGGAAAGACTTTTCTTATCGTGGATGGCTCCACGAGGGATCGTGGCGGCTGCCGTGGCCTCGGTGTTTTCGATGCGACTGGTGGATGCAGGCATGGCCGAGGCGGCCCAACTCACACCGGTTGTCTTCATGGTGATTGTGGGGACGGTCCTGGTCTACGGCCTGACGGCGGGGCCGGTTGCGCGTTGGCTAGGAGTTTCCAACCCGGACCCGCAGGGAGTCTTGATCGCTGGGGCTCACGCTCTGGGCCGTAACATGGGCAAGGTGCTTCAGGAAGCAGGCTTCCGGGTTTTGCTGGTCGATAACAATTCTCAAAACATTCAGCAGGCACGCATGGATGGGCTACCTGTCTACTATGGGAGCATTCTGGCCGAGGATCTGGTCGATGAGGTCGACCTCTCAGGTATCGGCCGCCTTCTGGCACTAACCCCGAATCACCGCGTCAATGCCCTGGCAGCACTGCACTTCAGTGAGTTATTTGGAGAGCGCGAGGTCTATCAATTGGCCGATACCTCCAGCAACACGTCCAAAAGGGATGCCTTTGCGCAGGGCCTGCAGGGGAAAACCCTTTTTCATGAATCCGCCAGCTACGCCGCGCTTCAGGAGCGGCTGCAGCAAGAACAGCGCATCAAGTGTACGAATCTGACCGACACCTACACGTTCGAGGATGCCAGACAATCCATGGGGGACACGCTGCTGCCCTTATTCGTCATCCATGCCAAAGGATGCCTTCAGATCGTTCAAGCCGGTCAGTCGGTTCAACCCACCTCGGGGCAAACGCTGATCAGCGTCTCTGCCAGTTGACCGTTCGGGTGACGGACACTTTCTTCGCTCGAAATTCCCAGGGGAGATTTCAGGCGAGGATGCTGGAAACCTCGCGATAATCCCGATCGCTGGGGCCGAGTTGGGCTTCCACCCCCATGCCGCTCAGCAGGGTGTTGTAGACATCGAGGCCCTCGGCTTTGAGATCGGCGATCTGGCCGGTCTTGAATCGCCCATTGGCGCCCGTAACGGCATGGAACACACCTGAAAGCTCCCGCTTGACGTCGTTGTGGCGTCCATCTCCTGATTCCGTGGAAAGGGTCAGCAGCATGTTCTCCAGAATCGTCTTGCCGTTGGCTTCGGTGTTCTCGGGGGCATCCAGCTGTTTCAAGAAATAGGCCAGTTCGCGCATCTTCATGTGAGCGTGGGCCCTCAGTGCTTGGTTGTCCTTCTTTTCGTTGAACTGATGCCACCACTCGTGGCTGCAGCCCTGCGATCCGGAGGCGTTGAGTTTGCGTGCATCCTCGAAGGTGTAGCGCTTTTGCCCGTCGTAGAAATAATCCCCGGTCAATCGAATGCGCTCCCCTGCGGCCAGGAAGGTCAAGGCGCCGAAGCGCACACGGTCCATCGCAATGGCCGTGGCGTAAAGGTCGGCCATGAGTCGCCATTCGGTGGTGAGTTCTTCCAGAGTGATGTCAATGCCCTCGCCTCCGGGATCGGCCAGGCCCCCGTGAAGCAGCTCGGAAGGTCGGGGGCGTGAAGGCCCCGCGGTGTCCTCCCCATGCAAGGTGAAGGCCCGTTGCTCGAATTCACGGATGCGTTCCAGATGATCGGCTACTTTGGAGCGGGAAGAAGCGCCCAGTGGGGACCGGCCTCCCGTGTAATACTTGTATTGTTCGACCACCGAATCGAGCACACTTCTTTTGAGATGCTGTTGGTTGGCGTCCTGATCGCTTCCAAAGCCCACCTTTCCGAAGATCCGATCGAACAGATCCCTTGGCCGTTCCATCATGGTGGCTGCTACTGTGCCGTCTGGCTGATAGCTGTGCACGTAACGGCTGACGCGACTGCGTCGGAAGAAGGTGCCGGCGACCACCGTGCCGGCGACTCCCGCAGGTTGTCCCTGAGGGTAATGATGACGTCGAATGAGCTGATCAATGGAGGCTCCTCCCGCTTTGGCTTCTCCTTGAGGAGGGGTGGCGGTGAAGGCGCCGCTGGCCCCATCGAAGTGAGCATTGATGCCGGACTGGTCGCACCGCACCTGATCCACGTGCCGCATGATCAGAAGCTTCTCCTTCAGCGGCTTGAGAGGTTCGAGTACGCCATCGAATCCTTCTTCCTGCAAGGGGGCGGGGATGCCCAATCCGAAAAACAGGTTGAAGGATCGGACGGGGATGTCGCCGTTCGAAGTATTTGATCTGGCGCTCAGGGTCGGAAAGCTCCATTCCTCAAGAAGGGGTAGTGCGATGCTGATGGTGCCAAGGCCCTTGAGGGCGGCGCGTCGGTCGATGGAACGTGGGGTCATAGGGGTTTCTCGGTTTGGATGGTGGTGAACCAGGGATGGGTGACCAGAGCCTTCATGAGGGAGGCCCAGCTGCCACCCTGCGCCATGGATGCCTGGTGGATGGCTTCAACAGCCTCCGCATCCTCGACCATGAGGGGTCGTCCGATGGCAAACTGCACCACCTTCCAAGTCAGCGTAGCCTGGGCTCGAGGGTGGTGAGCAATGAAATCCATGAGTTCGAGAGAGGTCTCATAAGGCTGTTGGGCCGTGTCTCCGGGAACATGTAACAGGCCGTCTTCCCGCAGTCGATTCCCGTGGCGATCCTGACGCTGGAATCGGCCCAGGCCATCAAACTGCTCCATGGCAAAGGCCAGGGGTTCGAACTTGCCGTGGCAGCCCCCACAACTCTTGTTTTCGATCCGTTTGGTCGCGATGTCCCGCTGAGAGAGGCCCGACCCGGTGGGGACAGGGGTGACATCCACACAGGGCGGCGGGTCCTGAATCACTCCACGCAGCACCTCGTGCAGCATGAAAAGCCCTCGCGCGACCATGGACGCCTCGTCTCCACCGATGCTCAAGACACTTCCCTGGGTGAGGAGCCCGCCTCGGCGGGAATCCGCGGTGAGTTGGATTTTTTGGAGCCCGTTCGATGAAAGGTCTTTCGGGATGGGTACCTGGTAATGCCTGGCTAATGCCTCATTGAGGAAGGTGAAACGAGCGTTGAAAAGTTCATGGAGGGGACGTTTCTGCTCCCAGACCAGGTGGCGGAAAAAGGCGATGGTTTCCTCGCGCATGGCCTTTGCCAAGGCGGGCGACCAATCGGGGAAATGTTCGTTCGACGGTGCCAGATGATTAAGGCGATCCAGATGGAGCCAGTCGATCAGGAAGGCCTCGGAGCGCCCTATGGCTCGAGGGTCCTGAAGCATGCGGTCGACCTCTTCGACCAGTCGGTCGGCGTTGTAGAGAAGGCCGCTTTCGGCCGCCTGCCTCAGTGCGGCATCGGGGCTGGAACCCCAGAGCAGGTAGCTGATTCGATTGGCCAGGGCGTACTCATCCAGTGGCCAGCGCGTGCCATCTCCCAAATGGTCTTCGATACGATAGAGAAAACGGGGAGACTGCAGCATGGACTCGATGACCAGACCAACGGCCTGTTCATAATCGCCCCCGGTGGCTGCCACACCGGTGGTGATGCCCCTCAGGGCAAAAAGCTCGTGCTCCTCAATCGGTCCTCTCAGGATCCATTTGCCCATGGACTCAATCAAGGCCCCCATGTCGTTGTCGGTGAATTTAATGTTTTTTGAAAACCTTCTGGCAAAGGACTGGATATCGAGCTTTTGAACAATGATCGCTGCCAGCTGGGCATAGGCATCGACATGCTGAAGGTCGACGGTCAGGTTGTAGGCCGTGTTGCTGAAACCATCGGCTCGCGTGTCGGTGGGGAGGATGTCCATCGCCTGACTGCGGACATCGACCTCAAATGTGTTCCAAACCGTTTGCGCATACTCTTCTCGGGTCAGTCGACGCACCCAGTTCTCCTGGCGTTGGTGGCCATGGACAAAGAGGACGGGGTCAATCGGATCCAGCCCCCATGTGGCTCCCTGTGCGATCCACCGCTTCAGCACCTCCTTTTGTTCGGGGCTCAGGGGAGGGCGATCTTCGGGCATCTCATCGTGCCAGACCGATTCCCAGAGAACGCTACCTTCGGGATCTCCGGCACGGATCACCGCCTCGTGCTTGGATCCTTTCATGGCCGAGGCTTTCCTCGAGAGGTCCAAGCCGCCTTTTGTGTGGAAAGAGTCATGGCATTCCAAGCAGTGATTGGCGAGGATCGGAGCTACTTCCTGATCAAAGAAACGCTCTTCCGGGCTTTGAACCACCAAGGGAGCGACGGGCGTGTCGGCCGCCTGGCTTCCCGCCCGGTAGTGAGTTGCCACCTCCTCGTCACGGAGCGCCCGAGCAAAAAGCGCTACCATGTGATAGGTACCCTTCCAGACTCGATTTCCGTCCGACTCATTGGCCAGGCCCAGTTGCACGTTGGATTTCCAGGCCTTCAAGGTGCCTGCATCCTGAGCCTCATGATTGAGCGTCCCGTTGATGTAAAGTTTGAGTTGTCCCTCAGGGCTGCGGGTGTAGATCACGTGGGTCAGTTCCGGTTGAATGGAGAACTCCCGGGAACGGAGCGAGGGAATGCCGTTGGCATTGGATTGGGTGGATCGGCAGCGCACGTCGAAAGCATCCCCATCCTGCCCTAAGGTGAAGCAGCGTTCGCTGCCATTGCGTGAGAGGGTGACAATGCGGGCAGGGCCCTTCTGCTGTTTGAGACCGGGCGTGATCCAAGCCTCGATGGAAAAGGCATTGGCCTTCTGGATGACCTGCACCAGTTCCTTGGAAAGCGTCAGACCTTTGATCCGAGTGTCTCCAGTGACCTTGAGTTGAGTGCCCTCCCGTTGCACCCGCTCCATATGTTCAATGCGCAATGGGAGAGAAGGGGAGACGCCGGAGAGATCACGAAGGATCGGGCCCGAAGGCTCGCAAAAGGCATACAGGGCGAGCAGCCCTTCTTCAGAGCGTTCGGCTTTTGCACCGAGCACTCCAACGCATACCAGAAGCCACAGGCTCATAATCGCCAGGCTTGAGCAGGTGGAACGCCATCGGGACATGGCAGGATAATAGCTTGCGGGTCATGGGGATGCAATCCTCCATTCGGATCCAGAGAGCCTCTTAAGGAGTTTTTCCGGAAGCCCAGCGAATGGCTTCGGCGATGTGTTGGCGCCCGAAGGGCGTCTCCATGGACCGCACGTCATGTCCCAGTTCGGTGTAAAAAAAACGCCCGCCGCCTTGGGTGTGCAACCATGCGATGGGATGATCCGCTCCCATGGCCTTGCCACCCTGTTTTTGAAAGGCCTCTCTGACGGGCTGATAGGTCGATTCGTTGACCCGGAGCAAGACCTTGAAACCCGGCAGTCCTGTCACGCTTCGATCATGGTTGGTCCAGTCGGCCCGATAGAGGAATTTTTTTCCAAAA
>Ga0255767_1000371_pt1 | contig 40294 bp, 37 predicted proteins | sample 071ome_24_FD_179967 | JGI IMG/M metagenome (GOLD analysis project Ga0255767, IMG submission 179967) | Coastal salt marsh microbial communities from the Groves Creek Marsh, Skidaway Island, Georgia - 071402CT metaG (version 2) | ecosystem: Environmental > Aquatic > Marine > Intertidal zone > Salt...
CGTGACCGTCCACCGCGACCCCGACGGCACCGTCGTCGTCATCCCGCGTCGCGAACACCTGTGACCGTCCCCGCCTCCATCGTCCGCGACACCGGCGGATGCCGCGCATCGCACGCGAACCTCATCGCCACCCTCACCGGCCTCGACAATCTCGACCCCACCCGGCCGAGCCGCCTGCCCGGCTGGAGCGTCGGCCACGTGCTCACCCACCTCGCCCGCAACGCCGACAGCCACGTCGACATGCTCGACGGACGCCCGCAATATCCGAGCCTCGAGCAGCGCAACACCGACATCGACACCGGGGCCAGCCGCGACGCCGACACCCTCATCGCCGACGTCACGACCAGCATCACCCGGCTCGAAGCCGCCTGGGACGCTGTCGACGACTGGGACTTCACCGCCACCACGCTGTCGGGCACCCGCCCGGGCGTCAGCCTGCCGCTGCTGAGATGGCGCGAGGTCGAGGTGCACCGCGTCGACCTCGGCCTCGGCGACGACCTCGAGAGCGACTTCGCCGCCATGAACCGGGCCTATGTGCGCATCGACCTCCACCACCTCGAGATGATGTGGCGGGCCCGACGCCCGATGGGGCTCACCCCGCTGCCCGCCGTCGTGCTCGCCGAACCCCCGCACCGCCGCCTCGGCTGGTTCATGGGCCGCATCGACATCGACGGGGTCGGTCCCGCCGGCATGATCTCCTGATCACCGGTCGGCGCCAGCCGAGGTCACGAAGGTCGCCAACGCTGTCGATGACGCCACCAGCGAGGTGATCGCCGAGTGGGCACCCGGAGCCGTGACCCCCGGCAGATCAGATGAGTCGGATCACATCGTGATGGGGGAGACCGGTCGACAGATCGACATAGCCTTCACCGAACACCTCGAAGCCGCGCAAGGTGTAGAAGTCGAGCGCCGTATCACGAGCCCGAGCCCAGACTAGACCAGCCCCGTCGGAGCGCATCCGCTCGAGGCCGGCTGAGAGCAGCATCGATCCGAGGCCGGTGCCCGTCAACGACGGCTCCACCGCCATCGCCCGCAACTGGCGTCCGACCACACCCGGTCGATCCGGATGACGCCGATCGAACCAACTCGACACCGCCACCACATCGCTGTCGATCATTACGCCGAGATGCACCGCCGACTCGTCACCATCGAAGTCGACTGAGGTTGTGACCGTGCCGACACGCAGCACCCGACGACGAAGATCATGCGTGCCGGCGGCCGAGAGCTCAACGACCCTCACGCGCGCCACCCCAGATCGAGCAACGACACCGAACGATCGGCCACCAGTTCCGCCTCCGCGCGGTCATGGGTGACCCACAGCGTCGTCGTGCCCGAGGCCCGCAACACCGAACGCACCTCCACCGCGAGTCGATCATGCAGATCCGCGTCGAGACCGGTGAGGGGCTCATCGGCGAGCAGCACCGCCGGTCGCGGAGCGAGGGAACGGGCCAAGGCCACCCGCTTCGCCTCGCCACCGGACAACGTCGACACGTCACGACCTCCGAAGTCTTCGAGACCGACCGCGGTCAGGACTTCAGCGACACGGGAGTCGCGCTCACCGCGCTCCACACCAGCCATCTCGAGGCCGAAGGAGACGTTGCCCGCCACATCGCGATGGGGGAACAACTGCTCATCCTGGAAGACCATGCCGACCGAACGGCGATGGGTCGGCGCCTCCGTCACCTCCACCCCGTCGACCAGCACCCGACCCGACTCGACATCGACCAGACCAGCCACCGCCCGCAACAACGTCGACTTGCCCGACCCCGACGGACCGAACACCGCCACCACCTCACCGGCCGCCACCGACAACGACACACCGTCGAGGACCCGCTCGCCACCGAGGGACACCGACACCGAATCGACCGTCAGCATCAACGCCCCACCCGATCTTCGCGCCACCGGTCGATGAGCACCACGATCAGCATCGTGGCAGCCGCCAACACCACCGCGAGCGCATGACCCTGCGCACGGAACGACCCGCCGGTGCGAGCCAACATCCGCTCGATCACCACCGGCAGGGTCTCCGAACCCGACCGCGACAACAGACTCGTCGCCCCGAACTCACCGAGCGATACCGCCGCCGCCAACCCGGCGCCCGCCGCGAGCGGCCTGCGCAACGCCGCCCCCACCGTCACCCACCAGGCCCGCACCGGCGACGCCCCGAGCGTCGCCGCCGCCGTCCGCAGATCACCCGGCACCGACCGGACCGCCGCCACCGCCGGGCGCACCACGAACGGCACCGCCACCACCGCATGACCGAGCGGCACCATCCACCACGACGCCCGCCAGTCGAACACCCCCGAATCGAAGGTGATCAACAGCCCGAGACCGACCGTCACCGCCGACACCCCGAGCGGCAGCGCGAGACCCGCATCCAGCCAGGCCCCCGAGCGACCCGTCACCGAGATCACTGCCACGGCCAGACCACCGAGGACGACCGCGAACACCGTCGCCACCACTGCCGACACCAGCGAGGCCGACAGCGCGCCGAGTGGATCGAGACCGAGCCGCAACCCGGGTCGGATCTCATCGGACCCGAACGCCCGCCACCCGTCGAGCGAGAACCCCCCACCGGAACGGAACGACCCCCACACCAACGCCACCAACGGGGCCGACACCAGCGCCGCCACCGCGACCACCGGCGCCAACGACCACGCGCCCGGAACCGGCGACAACACCGAGCGACCACGCAGACCGCGACTCCGCTGCATCCGCGAGGTCACCACCAACACCACGGCCAACACCACCACCTGCAACACGCTCAACACCGCGGCGCCTGAGACATCACCGAGACGGATCGCTCGACGCCACACCTCCACCTCGATCGTCGACGACGACAGATCACCGAGGACCCGCACCACCCCGAAGGAGGTGAACGAGAACAGAAACACCACCGCCGCGGCCGACCACAACGCCGGAGCCACCAACGGCAACGTCACCCGCAGTGCCACCTGAAGCCGCGAGGCACCCAAGGTGCGGGCCGCCTCCTCCAGACCGACCGGCACCGGCGCCGCCGCGACGGTGCGCACCACCACCGCCAGGTTGAACACCACATGGGCGACGACGATCGCCGACGCCCCCCGAGCCCACTCACCCGGCAACACCACCTGCACCCCAGCGGCCAACACCACCGTCGGCAAGACGAACACCGCGGTCAAGCCGCCGATGAAGACGGCGCGTCCCCGGAACCGGTGACGGGCCACCACCATCGCCGGCCACACCCCAACCACCACCGTCACCGCGGTCGACACCGCCGCCTGCCACAGCGAGAACCACACCACCTCCCAGACGCGCTGGTCACCGAGGACACCCGACACCGCCCCGGCGTCGAGCGTCGAGACCACGAGATTCACCGCCGGCACGACGACGAGGGCCACCACCGCGAGCGATGGTGGGACGGCGGCTGCTGCCACCGCCCAACGGGGAAGTCGGTTCAGCGACCGACCACGTTTGCCCAACGCTCCAGCCAGTCGGCCCGCGAGGCGTCGACCACCACCGGATCAGCCACCACCGGAGCATCGGGCACCACCGCGAACTCGGTGAACACCGGATCGAGCTCGACCGAGGGATCCACCGGGAACACGTAGAGATCATTCGCCACATGACGCTGGAAGTCGGGGCTGGCCAAGAAGTCGACCAGAGCGCGCGCCGCGTCGGGGCGCTCGGTTCCGCGCAGCACCCCGGCGAACTCGACCTGACGGGTGCAGGTGCCCTCGGCCACCCCCGTCGGCGGCGTGTCGCGCTCCGAATCGAAGAGCACCTCATAGGGCGGCGACGAGCCATAGGAGACGACCAGTGGACGATCACCACCGGCGCGGGTGAACGCCCCGTAGTAGGCCTCCTCCCAATCGTCGGTCACCAGCACGTCGTTGGCCAGCAACGACTCCCAGTAGGCCGGCCACTCATCACCGAAGGTCACCGCCGTGCCGATCAGGAACGCGAGCCCCGGCGAGGACGACGCCGGATCCTGCACGGCGAGCAGACCCCGATAGGCGGGATCAGCGAGATCAGCGAAATCCACCGGAGGAGCGACACCCTCGGCCGCGAGCGCGTCGATGTCGTAGTTGACGCACACATCGCCGAAATCGACCGGGGTGACGAGATCGTCGGGCACCAGCGCCATGAGCGCCGGGTCGATCGCCTCGGCAGCGGGGGAGCGGTGCGCCTCGAACACCTCGGCCTCCACCGCCCGCGACAGGAACGTGTTGTCGACCCCCCACATGACATCACCCTCGGGGTTGCCGGCCGTCAACGCGGCCTTGGCGATCATCGTGCCGGTGTCACCGGCCACCACGATCTCAACCTCGATGCCGGTGTCGGCCGTGAACGCCGCCAACGCCTCGTTCGCGCCCGTCCCCTCCACCGGGAACGACGAGTAGGTCACCAGACGCACCGGGCCCTCAGCATCAGAACCCGAGCAGGCCGCGAGCAGTGAGACCGCGGCGAGAGCGATCGCGAGCCGCCTCACGACCCCACCTGCCAGAACAACGAGACCACCCCGGTCGACACCGACACCTCGACGACCTCATCAAGGGCGACATTGCTGACACCGAGTCCCGACATCGCCTCGAGATCGGCCCGCTCGAGCGGCCACCGCGTGCCCAAGAGCGACACCCCGGCGCAGGGGCCGTGTACAGCGAGCAGCGACACCGTCGACCCCGGGGTGACCGCCACCCGGGCGCGACCCGGACCCTGCACCACCCGCACTCGCTGACGACCCCACCAGGCCTCGAGCACCGGGACGCTGGTGAGGGCCACCTCGCCGAGCGCCCCGATCGCCGCCAGCGTGTGATCGATCCGATCGCCCCCACCGGACATCAAAACGATCCGCGACGGATCGAGACCGACCGCGTGACGCAACGCCAACTCGGTGTCGGTGGCGTCCTTGTCAACCGGGTGACGCTCGATCGCCGAGTTGCCCTCGGCCCAGGCGAGACCCTCCGCCGAGACCGAATCGAGATCGCCGATCAGCACCGTCGGGGTGAGCCCCGCCGACCGCGCGTGATCGAGACCCGAATCCGCCGCCATGATCACCGCGTCGTCGGGCACCGCGGCCACCGCATCGGGATGGAGCGCGTCACCGCCGATCACCAGCACCACCGTCGGCCCACCGACAGGGTCGACCGCGGGGAATGCCGTCCCCTCCAACAGATCACTCATCCTCATCTCCCTCCGCCGGCATTACCCGGATCAGGTCGTGGGTCGGTGGAAACCACCCTCTCAGCCCGCTCGGCGAGCTCCCCAGTTCAGTTGTGACACGTCGCCGAAGCAACAGCGGTGAACTTACCCGCTCAGCCCCCGACGAACGAGGCGAGCGCCGCCTCGGCGCCACCGAGGTCGTCGCGATCGAGCGCGGTCAAACGGCTGATGTACGACACCGAGACGAACCCGGCCTCCACCGCGCCACCATCGGAGTCCGGCGGCAACTCCGCCGCCTCGCCGTAGTCGAACGCCACCTTGAACGACCCCTCCTGACCCTCGATCGGATCGAGGGTCGCCGAGGACATCCCACGGATCGGCTTCGCGTCGATCGAGGTGCGCCGCCACCCGAGCAGATCGGCCGTCGCCACATTCGGCACGTTGATGTTCGCCACCACCGGCTCGGCGGGAAGGCCATCGGCGATGAGACCACCCACATAGGCCGACGCCACCTCGGCCGCCGTATCCCACTGCTGGCCGATGAGCATCTCATCCCAAGCCTGGCCCTCGACCCCCCAACCGGTGACCGCCTGCGAGACCGCGACGCCGTTCCACCCGCCGTTGCGGGCGGTCAGACAGGCGCCGACCGTGCCCGAGTGATACACCGACCGGCCGACGTTCGCCCCCGGGTTGATACCCGACACGATGAGATCGAACGGGCCGCCGAACGCGCCCAGTCGGGCGAAGAACACGCACAGCGCTGGAGGGCCCGACACCGCCCACGACTCATCAATCCCGTCGACGGTCGACCGATGCACCTCGGGCTGCATGAGATGGATCGCGCCGACCGCCGCGCCCGCCCCGGAGAACTCGCGGTCGGGGGCCACCACCACCACATCGCCGTGAGCGGTCATCGCCCGAGCGAGCAGGTGGAGACCCACCGAGGAGATGCCGTCATCGTTGGTCACCAGGATGCGCACCCACCCTTACTACCGGATGCGGGTGAACCCCGGGTAAATTCGGCTTCACCGATCTGTCACGGCACGGGCCTCGACGCGCTGACCGGTGACCACCACCAGCACCAGTCCCGCCATCACCAACACCATGCCGGGTACCTGCGCCAACACGATCGACTCACCGAGGAACACCCAAGCCCAGAACGTCGCCTGCGCCGGCTGCGACACCTGGATCACCCCGACGGTCACAATCGGCACCGAACGCTGGGCGTAGACCAACAACGCGTGGCCCACCATCCCCGTCAGCACCGCCAACAACGCGATCGCCACCCAGGTCTCACCCGAAGCCGGCCAGAGCGAATCGCTGGTCACCACCGCCACCGGCGTCGCCGTCACCATCGCGACCGGCATGAGGATCGCCACGAAGTCGAGCGTCCCCACCCCGCGAGCACGAGCCCGCTTCGTGAACGCCAGGTACCCGACGAACCCGAGCATCCCACCGACCGCCAACACGTCACCGGCCGCCGTCGCCACCCCGTCATCGGACCCGAACCACAGCACCACCACGAGGCCGAGAAAGCTCAGCGCACCCCAACGAAGCGAACCCCTCGCCGGATGCTCACCGAACATCACCAGGCCGAGCGGCGCGAGCACGAGCGGAGCCAGAGCGACGATGAACTGGCTGTGGGCCACGCTCGTCCGCGTCACCGACACGAACATCAACGAGATGTTCAGACCGAAACTCAGGGCCGCCGGAGCCACCGCCACCCAGGTCGCCCGCGACGGCAACGGACGGCCCCGCAACCGCAGCACCGCCAGCACCGACCACCAGATCACCGTCGACGCCGCGAGACGCCACCAGGCGATCACCGACCCCGATGTCCCCGGCCACTTGATCACCGAGAAACTCAGACCGAAACAGGTGACCGCCCCGACCATCGCCAACGGGCCGATGAGCGAATGACCCGCCGCCGACCGCAGCCGACCCGGGAGCGACACCCTCAGACCCCGCCGATGGAGAGCCAGGCCTCGGCGACCGACGCGTCGCCGACCACATCGAGTTCGGCCCCGCCGAGCGCGGCTGCGACACCACGACGCCCCCACAGCGCGAGCAGCACATCGGCCGCGGCACCGCGGATCGCTGCATCACCCTTGGCGTGCTCACGGGTGAGCGCGAACCCCTCGCCATCGGGCACCACCAGCCACTCACCGGCCACATCGGTGCAGTGGATGTGCAACGAGCCAGTCGGCACCGACGCGCGACCCGACCCGAGAATCCGCACCAGCGCCGCCGACAGATACTCATCGACACCGTCCGAGGCCAGCGACGCCTCGATCGGCGCCACCGCGTCGACCGCGCTCTCCACATCCACCCGGTGCACTGCCGTCTCATGGGCCAACCGACGCTGCCAGCTCGCCACCGTCTGCGGCACCCGGAAGGGCAGGAACGCCGGCGCCCCCACATCGAACGAACCGAGCACCCCCACGAGGTCGGCCGCGCCCTCAGCGAACCAGTCAGCGAGCCCCTCGGCCTCGACGGACGCATCCGGTGACACCACCGAGTCGCGCTCAGCCATCGCCCCGACACGCACACACCCCGCGGCCCAACGATGCACCCATCCGAGGTGACGGACCGCGGCTGAGAGATCCCACCCGTCGCACACCGGCACCGGCGCGTCGAGCGCCGACGAACGGCACAGCGAGGCCACCCGGGCCGAGTCCTCCTCGATCGCCGCCAGATAGATCTCCGACCCGAGGAAGGGTCCGTCGGCGGTGGGGGACGGGTCGACCGGCATGACCCCCGACGGTAGCCTGACGGCCATGTCCCCCCTCGATGCGTCCACCACGGAATCTGGATCAGAGACCATCGTCGAGATCACTCCGGCCGCCCTCGACATCATCCGAGGCCTCCGCGCCGAAGAGACCGACCCCGACACCCTCGGGCTCCGCATGGCGATCATCTCCGGGCCCGGCGAGGACTTCCGCTACGACCTCAGCTTCGACGAGTATCTCACCGCCGGGTTCACCGACGAGGTCCGCACCATCGACGGACTCAAGATCATCGTGCCCGCCGACTCGGTCGAACTCCTGAGCGGCGCCACCCTCGATCACACCGAGACCCAGGGTCTCGTCATCCGCAACCCCAACAGCCCGCGGCCGATCGTCGTCGACGGTCTCACCACCGACGACGCCCTCTCGGCTGAGATCGAAGCCATCGTCTCCACCGAGGTCAACCCGGCCCTCGCCGCCCACGGCGGATTCGTCACCTACGTCGGCCACGACGGCGACGGCGTCGCCTACATGACCATGGGCGGCGGCTGTCACGGCTGCTCGATGAGCAAGACGACCATGATGGAAGGGGTCCAGACGATGATCGTCGAAGGGATTGAACCCATCACCGCGGTGCGCGACCTCACCGATCACACCACCGGGTCGAACCCGTACTACGCCTGACCGGACCGGTCAGAGCAACGGCGAGAGATCGCTCCAGAGGTCGTCGACGTCCTCGAGGCCGACCGACACCCTGAGCAGGCCGTCCGTCACCCCGATCGAACGCCGCTCCTTCTCCGAGAGCGACACGTGGGTGGTCGACGCCGGATGACACATGAGCGTCTCCGTGCCACCGAGCGACGTGGCCCGACGCACGAGGGACACCCCGTCATGCAGACGGCGGGCCGCCTCGAGCCCACCGGTCAACTCGAACGACAGCATCGAACCGGTCGAGTGCATCTGCGCGCGCACCAGCGCCGCCTGCGGATGCGACTCCAGACCCGGATGGTGCACCGCCGCCACCGAGGAGTGCCCCTCGAGTCGCCGCGCCAACTCGAGAGCCGAGGCGCTCTGCCGGGCCAGCCGCACGTCGAGGGTGCGGAGTCCGCGCACCGCCGACTGGGCATCGGCCGGAGAGGCCACCGAACCGTGCAGCACCGAATAGGCCCACACCGCCTCGACCAGATCACGCTCGCCGGCGATCACCCCGAGGGTGACGTCGTTGTGGCCGGAGATGCCCTTCGTCGCCGAATGCACCACCAGATCCACACCGAAGTCGAGGGTGCGCTGGCCGAGCGGCGTCGCGAAGGTCGCGTCCACCACGGTGAACGGCCCCGCAATCGACCCGAGCGCCGCGAGATCAACCACACCGAGCAGTGGATTCGACGGCGACTCGACGATCACCACCGTCGTGCGACCCGGCTCCACCGCAGCTGCGATCGCCTCGGCATCGGTGCCGTCGACGAAGGTCGTCGACACACCGAACCGCGCCAGGGGACCGCTCAGCAGCGCCGAGGTGCCCGCATACAACTGGCGGGAGGCCACCACATGGTCGCCCGAGGAGCACAACGCCAACAGCACCGACGAGATCGCGCCCATACCCGAACCGAAGGCGAGCGCGTCCTCGGCGCCCTCCAACTCGGTGATCGCCTCCTCGAACGCCCGGACCGTCGGATTCGAATACCGGGCGTAGAACTCGCCGGGACGCGACCCGGTCGCGCGACGGCGACCCTCGTCGAGATCGGCCGACTCCCAGACCGCCGCCGACCACAGCGGGCCCGCGAGGGCGCGACCGAAACCGGAGCGACCAGCCGAGACCACCCGGGTGCCGTCACCACGATCGACGCCGTCCGTCATGGCGCCGTACGGTAACGGCGCGAGAGCCGGACTGAGATCCGTCGGTCAGTTCGGGGTGATGACCACCACGGTGTCGCCGCCTCCGACAGTGTCACCAGCGGAGACCTTCACCTCGGCGATCGTGCCGGAGACATCAGCCGAGATCTGGTTCTCCATCTTCATCGCCTCGAGCACGACCACGGCCTGACCGGCTTCCACCGCCTGCCCGACCTCGACGAGCACCTTGACGATGGTGCCCTGCATCGGCACCGTCACCTGGCCCGAACCACCACCAGAGGACGAACCACCACCGGCGCGCTTCGCGCGCTTCGGCGCGGCCGCCGCCACACCGACCGTCTCGGGCACCCACATGCGCACCGCGAACCGTCGGCCGTTCACCTCGATCGTCGTGGTCCGCTCCACCAACGGCTCCGACTCGCCCTCCGGCGGAGCCGCCGGCGCCGCCGACACCCCTGAGAGATCGAGGGTCTGCTCCACCCACTTCGTGGAGTGCTCGACGGCCTCGAAGTCGGGATGCTCGAGGATCGCGATGTCGGCCGGGATCGTGGTCGCCACCCCCGACACGCGCATCTCGCGCAACGCGGTGATGGTGCGCGCGATCGCTGTGTCGCGGTCGCGCCCCCACACGATCAACTTGCCGACCAGGTTGTCGTAGTACTGGCTGATCTCGTCGCCCGACTCGTAACCGGTGTCGAAACGCACCCCGAACCCGCTCGGAGCCGACAACTCGGTGATCGGGCCCGGCGACGGCAAGAACGCGCCACCGGCCGGATCCTCGGCGTTGATGCGCACCTCGATACCCGCTCCCGTGCGGCGAGCGGTCACCTGCTCCTGGGTCATCGGCAACGACTCACCCGCCGCCACCCGGATCTGCCACTCGACGAGATCGATCCCGGTGATCACCTCGGTGACCGGATGCTCCACCTGCAGGCGGGTGTTCATCTCGAGGAAGAAGAACTCGCCGTCCTGATAGATGAACTCGACCGTGCCGGCGTTGTAGTAGCCGACCGCCTTCGCGGCCTTCACCGCCGCCTCACCCATCGCCTCCTCGACACCATCGGGAAGACCCGGTGCCGGAGCCTCCTCGATCAGCTTCTGGTGACGTCGCTGGGCCGAGCAGTCGCGCGTCGACACCCAGACCACGTTGTCCTGCTGATCGCCGACGATCTGCACCTCGACGTGGCGCGGCCAGGTGAGATAACGCTCGACGTACACCTCGTCGCGACCGAAGAACGCCTTGGCCTCGCGCTGGGCGCTCGCCATCGCCTCCTCGACGGCATCGGCCGACTCGACGACCTTCATGCCGCGACCCCCACCGCCGAAGGCGGCCTTGATGCACACCGGCCAACCGAACTCATCGCCGAAGGCGCGGATCTCATCTGGGCCCTGAGCGAACTCGGTGGTGCCCGGCACGATCGGCGCCCCACCGCGCTGGGCGGCCAGACGCGACGACACCTTGTCGCCCATCTCGTCGATCGCCGCCGCCGGAGGACCGATCCAGGTGACACCCATATCGGTGATCGCCCGGGCGAAGTCGGCGTTCTCGGAGAAGAACCCGTAGCCCGGGTGTACCGCGTCGGCCCCCGAGGTGCGGATCGCATCCAGAATCGCCTCGGTGTTCAGGTAGCTCTCGGCAGCCGTCTGTCCGCCGAGGGCGTAGGCCTCATCGGCGAGACGGACGTGGAGGGCGTTGCGATCGAGCTCGGAGTACACCGCGACCGTGGCGATACCCATCTCCCGGGCGGCCCGGATGACCCGGACTGCGATCTCTCCTCGGTTGGCGATCAAGATCTTCGACAGCACGGATGACAATGTAGGTGGCGTGGACCTCCCACCACATCCTCAAGCCCGCCCCGTCGAGGTGCCCGACGACCTCGCCGCCGCTGGATGGACCGTGTGGACCGTCGACGAGACCGGCAGTACCAACGCCGACCTCGTCGCCGCGGCGGCCGTCGGCGCCCCCCACCGGACCGTGCTGCGCACCGACCACCAGACCGCCGGCCGAGGACGCCTCGACCGGCGCTGGGACGCCCCCGCCGGCACCAATCTGCTCGTGTCGATCCTCCACCGCGAGGTACCCGAACCACCGGTGCGACTCACCCACCGGACCGGACTCGCGCTCGTGCGCGCCATCCGACGCACCACCGGCGCCGACGCCCGACTCAAATGGCCGAACGACGTGCTGCTCGCCGACGATGACGGCGAGACCCGCAAGGCCGCCGGGATGCTCGCCCAGGCCTGCCCCGACGGCTCCGTCGTCGTTGGATGCGGCATCAACATCGGTTGGGCACCCGAGGGCGCTGCGCGCATCGGCGACACGATCACCCCGGCGGCGCTCCTCGAGGCGGTCCTGGCCGAGTTCGACCTGCTCGGCGACGACGACACCGCCGAGGCCGCCTATCGCGATCACCTCGACACCATCGGACGGGCCGTGAGAGTGGAGACCCCCGGCGGAACCATCGAAGGGCGGGCCGTCGGCGTCGATGACGACGGCTCCCTCGAGGTACTCGACGCCTGCGCCGTCACCCACCGCATCGGCGTCGGCGACGTGATCCACCTGCGTCCGACCTGACCAGTACCGTGATCTCGTGCCCCGGTGGCTGACGAGATCCCCGCTCCCGACGATGTTCGCGGTCGCCGCTGTCGTCGCCGCCTCGGGAGCCATCGGCCTCACCGCCGCGACCGGCGACCGCATCGCCGAGGTCGAGCGGATCGAGGGGCTCGAGGTCGTCCTCGCCGAACAGCCCGTCGACGACGTCGGCGAGCCCATCGAGGTGCCACCCACCGAGAACTACCTCCTCGTCGGATCCGACTCGCGGGAGGGCATCAGCGCCGATGACCCCGACTTCGGTGCCATCGGCGACACCAGCATCGTGAGCGGCCGCCGAGCCGACGTGATCATGGTGCTGCGCCGTGAACTCGACGGCGGCCTCCACCTGGTCAGCCTTCCCCGCGACCTGTGGCTCCGCATCCCCGGCACCGGTGGCTCCAACCGCATCAACTCGGCCTATCGGGGCGGCCCCGAACGCATCGTCGCCACCGTCACCGAGACCCTCGGTATCCCCATCAACCACTACGTCGAGGTCAACTTCGTCGGCTTCCGCGACATCGTTGACGAGATCGGCGGTGTCGAGATTTGCTTCGCCCACCCGGCCCGCGACCCGAAGACCGGACTCGACCAGCCACCCGGATGCAACACCCTCGACGGCGTTCAGGCCCTGGCCTACGCGCGGAGCCGCTCGTATCAGGAGTTCCGGGAAGGGGAGTGGCGCACCGACGGCCGCGCCGACCTCGGACGCATCGAACGCCAACAGCTGTTCATGAGAGCCGCCGCCGACGGCGTCCTGCGCCGACTCACCGATCAACCCTTCGCCTCCGGAGAACTCATCCAGGCGGTCACCGCCAGCGTCCGCGTCGATGCCGCCCTCGAACCCTTCGCCGCCGCCGAGGGACTCCGCCGCTCCTTCGGGAACGGCTTCACCACCTACAGCCTCCCCGTCTACGGCGACAACGTCGACGGAAACAGCGTGCTGCGCCTCGGCGACGGCGCTGAGGCCATCTTCGAGTTCTTCCGAGGCAACACCCCGCCACCGGCCACCGAATGAGCCCGACCGGGCCTCCCCGGCCGGTGAAGTCCCGTCGCCACTAGAGTCGTCGCCGATGAAGGCGCTGATCCTCGCCGGCGGTGCCGGCACGCGGCTCCGGCCGATCACCCACACCCGGGCCAAACAGCTCGTGCCGGTCGCCAACAAGCCGATCCTGTTCTACGGCATCGAGGCGATGGTCTCAGCCGGCATCACCGAGATCGGTGTCATCGTCGGCGACACCCGAGACGAGGTCATGGACGCCCTCGGCGACGGCTCGGCCTTCGGGGCCGCCATCACCTACCTGCCACAGGACCAGCCCCTCGGGCTCGCCCACTGCGTGCTCATCGCCCGGGAGTTCCTCGGCGAGGACGACTTCGTCATGTACCTCGGCGACAACCTCCTGGAACAGGACCTCGCCGCCTTCGTCGACGCCTTCCGCACGGCGCGCGCCGGCGACCAACCACCCGATGCGCAGATCCTCCTCAAGCAGGTGCCCGACCCGCACCGGTTCGGCATCGCCGAACTCGACGACTCCGGCGACGTCATCCGACTCGTCGAGAAGCCCGCCGACCCACCGTCCGACCTCGCCCTCGTCGGCGTGTACCTCTTCGACGCCGGTATCCACGAGGCCGTCGCCGCCATCGAACCCTCGCCCCGAGGTGAACTCGAGATCACCGACGCCATCCAATGGCTCGTCGACCAGGGGCGCCGGGTGCGCTGCGAACTCCTGACGGGCTGGTGGATCGACACCGGGAAACTCACCCCGCTCCTCGAGGCCAACCGGCTGCTACTCGAACGGATCGACACCACCATCGACGGCGAGGTCGACGAGGCCTCCGTCATCGACGGCCGCGTCCACATCGGCGCCGGGGCGACCGTCACCGGTTCCACCATCCGCGGCCCCGTCGCCATCGGGCCCGGCGCCGTCATCGAGAACGCCTTCATCGGCCCCTTCTCCGCCATCGGTGCCCGCTGCCGAGTCGTGTCCTCCGAGATCGAGCATTCCGTGCTCATGGACGACTCCTCGGTCGTCGATGTGCCGCGACTCGAGGACAGCCTCATCGGATCGCACGCCGAGGTGATGCGCTCGCGCCGCAAACCGCGGGCGCTGCGCCTCATGGTGGGCGACCACTGCCAGATCGATGCCGAATGACCCGGAGGAACGGGAGCCGACATGCCTGACGTACTGACCCTCGCCGACGCCGTCGGAACCGACATCGCCGGAGTGCACGTGGTGCGACCACAGATCCACGGCGACGAGCGCGGTCTCTTCATCGAGACCTACCGCCGCGAATGGATCCCGCAGGCCCGCGAGATGCTGCAGTCGAACCGGTCCAACAAGCAGGCCGGCGCCGTCGTCGGCCTCCACTACCACCTGCACCAGGCCGACTACTGGTACGTGCCGGCCGGCACCGCCCGCGTCGTCCTCCACGACCTCCGCGAGGGCGGACCGACCGACGGCAACACCGCCTGCTTCGACATCAGCGGCGAGAACCACTGGGGCGTGTACATCCCGCCCGGGGTCGCCCACGGCTTCGCCTCACTCACCGACGTCGTCATGACCTACCTCGTCGACGGCTACTACAACCCCGCCGACGAACTCGGCGTCGCCTGGGACGACCCGGCGCTCGGCGCCGACTGGGGGGTCACCGACCCGATCGTCTCCGAACGCGACCGCACCAACCCGCTGCGCGCCGACCTCCCCGAGGGTCGTCGCCCCTACTGGCCGATGCGCACCTGAGGACCACATGAAGTACTTCGTCACCGGCGGCGCCGGATTCATCGGATCGAACTACGTGCGCTGGCTCCTCGCCAACAGCGACCACGAGATCACCGTCTACGACAAGCTCACCTACGCCGGGAACCTCGACAACCTCCGCGACGTGCTCGACGACCCGCGCTGCACCTTCGTGCAGGGTGACATCTGCGACCGCGACACCGTCGAGGAGCACCTGCCCGGACACGAGATCGTCGTCCACTTCGCCGCCGAGAGCCACGTCGACCGCTCCATCGTCGACCCCTACGCGTTCGTGCACACCAACGTGTTCGGCACCAACGTGCTCTGCGACGTCGCCAACCGATCCGAGATCGACCGCTTCGTGCACATCTCCACCGACGAGACCTACGGCTCGATCGACGTCGGCTCGTTCACCGAGACCGACCGGCTCAACCCCCGCTCGCCCTACTCGGCGGCCAAGGCCGGCTCCGACCTCATCGCCCTCTCCTACGTGACCACCTACGGCATGCCGGTGGTCGTCACCCGGTGCTCCAACAACTACGGGCCCTATCAGTATCCCGAGAAGCTCATCCCGCTGTTCACCACCAACCTGCTCGACGGGCACAAGGTGCCCCTCTACGGCGACGGCGGCAACGTGCGCGACTGGATCCACGTGGAAGACCACAACCGCGCCGTCCAGGTCGTGCTCGAACGCGGCGAGATCGGCGAGATCTACAACATCGGCGCCCACAACGAGATCACCAACCGCGAGATCACCCACCGCCTCATCGAACTGTGCGGACGCGACGAGTCGTTCATCGAACCCGTCGCCGACCGCCTCGGCCACGACCGCCGCTACTCGGTCGACATCGACCGCATCACCGCCCTCGGCTGGAGCCTGACCCGCGACTTCGAGACCGGACTCGCCGAGACCGTCGAGTGGTACCGCGACCATCGCGACTGGTGGGAGCCGCTCAAGGCGAGGACCTGATGCGGATCCTCGTCACCGGTGCCGACGGCCAACTCGGCCGCGACGTCGCGCGCGTCTGCGTTGAAGCCGGCGACGAGGTCACCCCGGTCGGCCGCGACCGACTGGACATCACCGATCGCGCCGCCGTCCACGCCGCCGTCGCCGCTCTCCGACCCGACGCCGTCATCAACTGCGCCGCCCACACCGCCGTCGACGCCTGCGAATCCGAGGAGGAACGAGCCCACCTCATCAACGGCCTCGCCGTTCGCTGGCTCGCCGAGGCCGTCGACACCCACCGGAACCACCTCGTGCAGATCAGCACCGACTACGTCTTCGACGGCACCCTCGACCGCCCGTACCACGAGTGGGACACCGTCAACCCGACCAGCGCCTACGGGCGATCCAAACTCGCCGGCGAGACCGAGGCCGCCGCCCTCGGCAGCCGAGCCGCCACCGTGCGCACCTCCTGGGTGTGCGGAGAGCACGGCAACAACATGGTCGCCACCGTCCTCCGGCTCATCGGCGAACGTGACCACCTCAGCTTCGTCAACGACCAGATCGGCAACCCCACCTTCACCGCCGACCTCGCCGTCGCCCTGCGCGAGGTCGCCCTCGAACGGCGGAGCGGCATCCACCACCTCACCAACACCGGACCGGTCTCCTGGTACGAGTTCGTGCGCGAGATCGTCTCCGCCGCCGGCCGCGACCCGTCGATGGTCAGTCCGATCACGACCGCCGACCTCGACCCGCCGCGCCCCGCGCCGCGCCCGGCCAACAGCGTGCTCGACAACGCCGTGTGGCGCCTCGCCGGCCACAAGCCGCTCCGGCACCACAGCGAACCACTCGCCGAACTCGTGGCGCGCCTCACCGGGTGAGACCGTGCGCGTCGCGTACACCCTGGAGCAGTGCTGGCACGACGTGCCGGGAGGCACCGCCGTCGCCACCCTCCGGGTCGCCACCGAACTCACCGCCCACCACGGCATCGAACTCGTCGGCGTCGCCGGACGTCATCGTCACCCCGCGGTCGCCGGTTTCGAACCGACCGTCCCGGTCAGCACCGTCCCCCTCGCCCGACCACTGCTGTACGACGCCTGGATCCGGCTCCGCTGGCCCCTCGTCGAATCGGCCACCGGTCCCGTCGACCTGTGTCACTCGACTGCCGGCATCCCGGCGCCGAGTCGAGCGCCCGCCATCGTCACCCTCCACGACGTCGCCTTCCTGCGGCGACCCGACCGACTGACCCGCCGGGGCGCCCGCGTCCTCACCCGAGCCGTCGACCGGGCCCGTTCCGCCCGCCTCATCACCTGCCCGAGCGCGACCGTCGCCCGCGAACTCGCCGAGCGCGGATTCGCCGAGGAGCGCATCCGCGTCATCCCCTGGGGGGTCGACCCGCATCACACCACCGCCGACGACATCGCCCGCGCGCGCGACACCCACCACCTCCCCGCCGACTACGTGCTCGCCGTCGGCACCCTCGAACCCCGCAAGAACCTGCGGCGCCTCATCGCCGCCATGGAACACATCGACCTGCCGCTCGTGGTCGCCGGCGCCGACGGCTGGGGAGGCATCGCCCGCGAGCTCGCCGACAGCAGCGACGTCCGGTTCCTCGGACACGTCGATCCCGCCGACTTGCCCGCGCTCTACAGCGCCGCGCAACTGCTCGCCTACCCCAGCGAGGACGAGGGCTTCGGCCTGCCCGTGCTCGAGGCGATGAGCGCCGGCACCCCGGTGGTCACCAGCCGCGGCACCGCCACCGAGGACGTCGCCGGGGGAGCAGCCGTACTCGTCGACCCCTACGACACCGACTCCATCACCGCCGGCATCCAGACCGCTCTCGCCGACCGCGAGCGGCTCATCGCCCTCGGACACGATCGCGCCACGCAGCACACCTGGGCCGCGACCGCCGCCGCCACCGCCACCGCCTACCGCGAGGCGCTCAGATGATCCACGCGGCGGTCAACCTGCTGTGGTGCGCCCACGGCCGAGTCGGCGGCTCCGAGGAGTACCTGGTTCGCCAACTCGACGGCCTCGCCGACGTCGCCCCGGAGATCTCCTGCGACCTCCACCTCGGGAAGCCGCTCGCCGAGGCCCACCCGTCCCTTCGCCGCCACCGGCTCCGCACCACCGGACTCGACGTGGACCGTCGAGCCATCCGAATCCCCGTCGAGCACACCGCCTTCGCGATCGGCACCCGTGGAGCCGACCTCGTGCACCACGGCGGAGGCACCGCGCCGCTGTGGGGCCGCGGACCCCGCGTCGTGACCGTCCACGACCTCCAGTACCTGCGCCTCCCGCAGTACTTCACCCGGGCACGGCTCACCTACCTGCGGGCGATGATGGGTCAGAGCGTGCGGCGGGCGACCGTCGTGACGACGCCCACCGCCCACGTGGCCACCACCGTCACCGAGGCCTTCGGCATCGACCCCGACCGCATCGTGGTCGTACCCCACGGCGTACCGGCCCCGCGCACCAGCGCCGACGAGATCGCCGCGACCCGCGAGCGATACCTCGGGGCTGACGACCGCGGCGGCCGGCTCGTGCTCCTGCCCGCCATCACCCACCCCCACAAGGGGCACCTCCGACTCATCTCCGCCTTCGCCCGCTGGTCGACCCCCGTCGACCGCCTGGTGCTCATCGGGGGAGTCGGTGCTGCCGAGCAGGACGTGATGAACGCCATCCGCACCAGCGATGTCGCTGAACGCATCGATCGTCCCGGCCGCGTCGACGACGACCAGCGAGACTCCCTGATCGCCGCTGCCGACGTACTCGTCCTGCCGAGTGAGGAGGAGGGCTTCGGCGCCCCGGTCATTGAGGCCATGGCCGCCGGCACCCCCGTCATCGTCTCCGACATCCCCGCGCTCGTCGAGGTCGGTGGGGGAGCGGCTGTGGTCGCGACCGACGGCATCGACACCCTCGTCGAGGCGCTCGAGACCGCCGTCGCCGATCGCGATCGGCTGATCGCCGCCGGCCTCGAACGCTCGCGGCACTTCACCACCGCGACCAGTGGCGCGGCACTCGCCGCGGCCTATCGGAAGGCGGTCGGCATGGAGGAGGAGACGCCATGAGGATCGTCGTGATCTGCCCCCACTTCGCTCCCGACACGGCCCCCACCGGCACCGTCATGACCCGCATCGTCGCCGAACTCGCCGACCGGGGACACGAACTCCACGTCGTCAGCTCGCTGCCCTGGTACCGCGAGCACGCCGTCGAGGACGGCTGGACCGGTCGACTCGTCCGCCGTCAGACCACCGACTGGGGTTCGATCAGCAGGATCCATCCCTTCCCCGCGGCCGACAAGGCCAACCTGTTGCGACGGGCGATCGCCTTCATCGCCTTCAGCATCATCGCCGTCCCCGTCGCCCTCACCGCCGGAGGACGACCCCGACGCGTCGACGCGGTGCTCGCCATGTCCCCACCGCTCACCCTCGGAGGGGTCGGCGCCCTCGTCGCCCGTCTGCGATCAGGTCGCGCCGTGTTCAACATCCAGGACGTGTTCCCCGACGCCGCGGTGCGAACCGGTGCGATCACGAACCGTCGCGTGATCGCCGCCGCCGAACGCCTCGAACGGCTCACCTATCGACTCTCCGACACCGTGACCGTGTTGAGCGAGGACCTCCGCGACAACGTCAGCGCCAAGATGCCCGCCGAACGTCGCGATGACGTCGCCGTCATCGCCAACTTCGTCGACACCGACCTCATTACCCCCGGCCCGCGCGACAACGCCTACCGCCGCGAGCACGACCTCAGCGGCACCGTCGCCATGTACGCCGGTAACGTCGGCTTCTCGCAGTCGCTCGACACCGTCATCGAAGCGGCGCGGCAGCTCGACGACATCACCTTCGTCATCAACGGTGACGGAGCGGCCCGCGAACGACTCGAGCACCAGGCCGACGGCCTGCCCAACGTCAGGTTCGTCGGCTACCAGGCCCCCGACCGGCTCGCCGAGGTGCTCGCCGCCGCCGACATCCACCTCGTACCGCTCCGAGCCGGACTCGGCTCGGTGAGCGTGCCCTCCAAGACCTACACCGCCCTCGCCGCCGCGCGACCGGTGATCGCCGCCGTCGACCCCGGGACGGCCATCGACCGACTCGTCACCGACACCGCATGCGGTATCTGCGTCGCCCCCGATGACACCGAGGCCCTGGTCGGAGCCCTGCGCGAACTCGCGGGCGACCCCGAACGGCAGCGACGCCTCGGCGAATCGGGCCGCGCCTGGGCCGTCGATCACGCCTCTCCGGCCGCCGTCGGCGAGGCCTACGAGCGGGTGCTCTCGCGCCGACCGGTCAACCCACGGTCGTCCCGATAGCCTCCCCACGCGTGGCAGGCTCATCCTCGACCCGAAAAGCAGCCAAACTCGCGAACCGCTCCGGGGGGCGCAGCGTCCGCATGCAGAGCGGATCGATCTTCCCGATCGCGATCATGGCCGTCATCGTCCTCGGCGTCGCCTCGATCGTCTACTCCCGCCAGACCGTCCCATCGGCTGACGACTCCCCGCCCACCATCAACGACCACTGGCACATGGCCTACGGGTTCAACATCTGCGGAGAGTGGTACCAGCTCGAGGGTGACCTCGAGGACCGCAACGCGGCCGGCAACTTCGTCAACACCAAGTTCCTCCAGACCGGCATCCACTCGCACAACGACGGTGTCATCCACTGGCACCCCTACACCTCGCGGGCCGTCGGCAGCCGCGCCGATCTGGGCGTCTTCCTCGAGACCTACGAGGTGGAGCTCACCAACGACGCGCTCCGCTTCCCCGACAGCCAGTTCGACGGAGCCGACTACGTCGAGGGAGAGACGACCTGCAACGGCGAGGACGCCGAACTCTCCGTCGTGGTCTGGGAGAACTTCACCGACACCGACGACGGCGACCGCTACATCGCCGAGATGAACGACATCCGCGTCTCCAACGACCAGATGGTGTTCGCCATCGCCTTCGTTCCGCGCGGTGACTCCGTGTCGATGCCGCCGTGGGCCTCGCGCCTCCCCGAACTCGGGGCCATCGACTCCGGAGTGGTCATCCCCGACGAGGTCAGCGACGTGACCGTCGACGGCGACTCCGACGACTGATGCACGCCGTCGTCCTCGTCGGCGGCTTCGGCACCCGGCTGCGGCCCCTCACCAACGAGGTGCCCAAGCCCATGCTCCCCATCGGCAACGTCCCGATGATCGTCCGACTCGCCGAACGCCTCGGCGAGGGAGGGGTCACCGACATCGTGCTCGCCCTCGGGTTCCGCCCCGACGCCTTCCGGGAGGCCTTCCCCGGGGATCGAGTCGGCGACGTCCGGATGCACTACGCCGTCGAACCCGAACCCCTCGACACCGCCGGAGCCATCGCCTTCGCCGCCCGCGCCAGCGGGATCGACTCGACGTTCGTCGTCGCCAACGGCGACATCGTGACCGACCTCGACATCGCCGGACTCGTCGATGCGCACCACCGACTCGGTGTCGACGCCACCATCCACCTCACCCCGGTCGACGACCCCAGCGCCTACGGCGTCGTCGAGACCGACGCGGCGGGTCGCGTGAGCCGATTCATCGAGAAACCCTCACCCGGTGAGACCGACAGCGATCTCATCAACGGGGGCACCTACGTGCTCGAACCCGCCGTGCTCGACCTCATCGAACCCGATCGTCGGGTATCGGTCGAGCGTGAGACCTTCCCGACCCTCGTCGCCGACGGTCGGCTTGCCGGCCACCCCACCGACGACCGTTGGATCGACACCGGCCGGCCCGAGACCTACCTCGAGGCGAACCTCGACCTCGCCGACCGTGCCGACGCGATCCACCCCGAGGCCAGCATCGCCGCAACCGCGAGCATCGAGCACAGCATCATCGGCGCCGGCGCCCGCATCGACGGCGAGGTACACCGCAGCGTGGTGCTCCCCGGTGCCTCCATCGCGGCTGGAGCCACGGTGAGGTCGTCGCTGGTGTGGGGTCACGTCCCCGCCGACGCCACCCTCGACAGCTGCGTCATCGGCGAGGGCGCTGAGGTCCCCGCCGGAGACCATCGCGGTCTGCGCCTGCCGGAGCCCGGATGACCCCCCGGACGATCGCGGTCGTCGGTGGAGCGGGATTCGTCGGTTCCCACCTGGTCGACCGACTCCTGGTGGACGGCCACCGGGTACGGGTCGCCGACGACCTTTCGACCGGCAGCCTCGCCAACCTCGCCGACGCGCGCCACGTCGACGGCGACCTCACCTTCGACCACCTCGACATCTCCGCCCCGGAGGGCGGCGCCTGGCTCGCCCGCCACCGACCGGAGGTCATCGTCCACCTCGCCGCCGTGCCGCGGCGGGTGACACGCCCCACCGATTACGCCGAGGCCTGGGCCCGCACCCTCGCCGTCATCGACGGCGCCCGGCACCACGGGGCGCGGAAGGTGGTCGTCGCCCTTCCCGCCTCGACCATCAGCGGTCAGCCCCGCGCCAAAGACCTCCCGCTCAAGGAGGCCGACCCCCAGCCCCGCGGCGCGACCGGTGTGCTCGCTCGCACCGTCATCGACACCCTCGAACACGCCCGAGCCCGACACGCCGTCGAGTTCACCGCCCTCGCCCTCGGCTCGGTCTACGGTCCGCGCCAACGTCCCAGCGACGGCCTCGTGGCCGCGTTCATCGGCGCCCTCAGCGCCGGCCGCCCGCCGACGATCACCGGCGACGGCCGACAGTCGCGCGACCTCATCCACGTCGACGACGTCGCCGAGGCGCTCAACTCGGCGACCAGCCGCGGCGACGGACTCGTGATCAACGTCGGCACCGGCCACGCCACCCGAGTGTCCGACCTGTGGGAGATGATCGCCCCCGACGGTCCCGAACCGGTCAAGGTCCCGGCGCGGCCCGACGAACTGACCCGACTCGCGCTCTCGACCGCACGGGCTCGCATCCACCTCGACTGGTCGCCGTTCACGCCGCTCACCGAGGGTCTCGACCGGCTCCTCGGCCGCTGACCCGGTCAGCCGCGGGCCGCCGCGAGGGTCGCCTCGGCCAGTCGGGCCGCGACCACCGGATCCGACATCACCGAGGGCACCACCACCGAGCGCATCCCGGCCGCCGCCACCGCGTCGACCTGCCCGGCATCGACCGGATCGATCACCAGCGAGGCCGCCACCTCGGCGTAGACCGCCGCGACCGACGCCACATCGCTGGCGTGGCCGAGCTCGACCGCCATGCGCGCGGCAGGGCCCTTCAAGGCCGCCCCGCCGACGATCGGCGAGATCGCCACCACCGACTCGCGCCGCGCGGCGAGCGCCTCATCGACCCCGGCCAGTGACCGGATCGGCGCGATCGACACGAATGGATTCGAGGGCGCGATCACCACGACCTCGGCCCCTGTGATCGCCTCCATCACCGCTCCGGTCGCCGGGGAGCCATCGGAGTCGAACCGGACCGCGGACACCGCCACCGAGTGCCCGAGCCGGACGAAGTAGTCCTGGAAGGCGACCTCGCCGCCATCGGTGAGGGATACCAACGTGCGGTGGCGCCCGTCGCTCATCGGAAGCACCTCGACCTCCACACCCCAGGCCCGAGCGATCTCGTCGGTCACCGCGGTCAACGACGCCCCCTCGGCGAGACGACCGGTTCGATACAGGTGGGTGGCGAGATCGCGGTCGCCGAGCCCGAACCAGGTGGCACCCGCCGAGGAACCCTCCGGCACCACCTCGGAGAATCGTCCGAGCGCGTCCATCGCGTCCCAGGTCTCACCGACGAGACCCCAGCCGCGCTCCGGGTCGATCGCCCCGGCGAGGGTGTAGGTGACGGTGTCGAGATCAGGGGAGATGTACAGACCGTGGAGATCGGTGTCGTCCCCGGTGTTCACCACCGCCGTCACCTCGGCGGCCGGCACCACCGAGCAGAGCGCTCGCAGGAACCGGGCCGCGCCGACGCCACCGCACAGGACGGTGACACGGCGCGTCATCCGACGCTCCCGAGGGCCCGCTCGTAGAGCGCGACCAGGCCCTGCGCTGTCGCATCCCAGGAGAACCGCCCGAGGTTGTCCCGGCCGGCGGTGATGAGCGACCCGGCGAGGGCCTCGTCGGTGAGCACCCTCGACATCGCTGCCGCGAATCCGTCGGCATCGTCACGGTCGACGAGCAGCGCCGCCGCACCGGCCACCTCGGGAATCGAACCGACCCGGGAGGCGACCACCGGAACACCCACCTCATTCGCCTCCAACACCGGGAAACCGAACCCCTCGTCCATCGACGGATAGGCGAGCACCGAGGCCGAACCCAATAGCCAGGCCTTCGTCGCGGCATCCACCGATCCGAGGAGATGCACCCGCGAGGCCACCGAGGCCGGCAGGGCGGCGTGGGCGGCCGCCAACGCCGCGGCGTCGTCACCGGGGGCGCCGGCGATCACCAGATGACACTCGTCGGGGAGCCTCGGGGCCAGCTCGACCAGCCAGGGGTGTCGCTTCCGGCGCTCCGAGGTGCCGATCGCCAACACGAACGGACGTCCCGTCAGATCCGCGCACCTCTCAGGCACCGACGCCGGAGCCGGATCCGCCGGAAGCGGGCCGAGATGCACCGACCGCACACGATCGGTGTCGAGCAGATCCCGCACGCGGGTCGCGGTCGCCTCGGAACTGGTGTGGACCCAGGCGCCCCGCCGAACGGCGCGACGCAACACCCGACCCGCCCGGCGGACATCGGGTGAGGCCAGCGAGTCGTGCTCGAGGAACCAGCAGTCGTAGACCGACACCACCGAGGGGATCGAGGTGGGCGGCACCGTGTAGTTGGTGCCGTGGACGAGATCCACCCCGCCCATCCAGCGGTCGGCCCGAGGGCGGTCCCCGGCCGCCCAGAGCCGCAGTGCGACCATGGCCGGCAACGGCAGACGCACCTCGCCCGGCGCCGGTGACGCGCGGAAACTCACCAGATACGGGGTGAGGGCCACATCGGCTTGGGCCGACAGCGCGCCGATGGTGTGCTCGACCGCCGAGCCGATGCCGGTGCGTCGGCCGTGCAGCGGCCCTATGTCAACGGCCACGCGCATGGGTACGCATCATGCCAGCCGACGCCGACGGCTGGGTAGCCTTGGGGGATGCCACGCGCGCTGATCACCGGGGTGACCGGTCAGGACGGCCAGCACCTCGCCGAGTTCCTCCACGGTGAGGGCTACGAGGTCTTCGGCCTCGTGAAGGGTCAGAACAACCCGCGTATCGGCGCCATCCTCGACGAGATGCCCTGGCTCAACGTCGTGCAGGGCGACCTCGCCGACCTCTCGAGCCTGGTCACCGCCGTCGACCAGGCCCAACCCGACGAGGTCTACAACCTCGGTGCCGTCTCGTTCGTGGCCTACTCGTTCACCCACGCCGAGCTCACCGGCGACATCTCCGGTCTTGGTGTGCTCCGCATGCTCGACGCGATCCGGATGGTCGGCGGCATGAACGACAACTCGATCCGCTTCTACCAGGCGTCCACCTCGGAGATGTTCGGCGAGGTCCGCGAGGTCCCCCAGACCGAGATGACGCCGTTCCACCCGCGTTCTCCCTACGGCTGCGCCAAGGTGTTCGGGCACTACATCACCATGAACTACCGCGAGTCGTACGGGCTCTACGCCTGCTCGGGCATCCTCTTCAACCACGAGGGCCCACGGCGCGGGATCGAGTTCGTGACCCGCAAGATCACCAACGCCGTGGCCCGGATCAGTCTCGGTCTGCAGGACGGGCTGGCCCTCGGGAACCTGGAGGCCAAGCGCGACTGGGGCTACGCCGGCGACTACGTGAAGGCCATGTGGCTCATGCTCCAGCAGGACAGTCCCGAGGACTACGTCATCGCCACCGGTGAGACCCACTCCATCCGGGAGTTCCTCGACCTGGCCTTTGCCGAGGTCGGCATCGACGACTGGGAGCCCTACGTCACCCAGGATCCGCGCTTCCTCCGCCCGGCCGAGGTCGACCTGCTCATCGGCGACGCCACCAAGGCCCGCGAGCAGCTCGGATGGCAGCCCGAGGTCTCGTTCCCGCAGCTCGTGTCCATGATGGTCGCGAACGACCTCGACCTCGAGAAGCGCAAGATGGAGGCCAACCTCCGCTGATCGCCCGCGGCGGTCAGGAGACCGCGTGGAGGCGATGCCGGAGCGCCCCGAGGAACCAGGCGAGCGAGACCGCGCTGGAGGCGACCAACCCGATCTCGATGCGCCGGAAGATCTCGTCGCTCGACACCCAGGTGCCGATGACGAAGGCCACCACCCCGAGCACCCAGCCGATCGCGACCTGGGCGTGGGCCTCCAGGGCGATGACGGCCTGCGAGGTCGCGAGCGCCAGCATGTAGATGGCGCTGGAGAGCGCCAGCATCGCGAGGGTGCGACCCGACAACTCGGCCTCGTAGACCAGGTCGAGGACCCACGGACCCACCCAGAACGCCCCGACCGTGCCGATCGCGCCGATCGCGCCCACCACGATCGCCAGCAGGCGGAACCCCGAACGGAACTCATCGAACTCTCGACGGGCCGCGAGACGCGCCAGACGGGGGAGCAGCGTCGCCTGGATCGCCTGGAACATGAACAGGGGCACCCTGGCGAGCAGCACCCCGTATCCGAACCGTGAGACCAGGGCGGCCTCATCGGCGTCGGCGAGCAGGTTGGCCGCGACCGGCCCCGCGTTGATCAGGGCCGCGGCGCAGACCGTGCCGATGAGCAGCCACCCAAAGTTCTGCGTCACCTCGCGCCAGGCCGCCGGCGGGCCGTCCTCGGTGGCGAGCGAACCGCGGACGCCGATCGCGGCCACCGCCACCAGCGGCGACAGGGCCACCACGAAGGCGAACGGGCCGACCGCGGTGATGCCGATCCAGCCGAGGATGAGGCACCCGGCGATGCGGAGCAGGCCCTCGGAGCCGACCACGAAGGCGAACGAGCCGAAACGACCGGTGCCCGAGCAGATCCCCCGGGCCAGGAACACCGGGGCGTACACCGCGAATGCCGCCACCAGGGCCGCGAACATCACCCACTGCCCGTCGAAGTAGGCGTCGGTGACCAGCGGACTGGTCACGAGCATCACCGCCACCACCACGGCGACGATGATCGACATGAGCACCAGCACGCGGGCGACCACCGGTCGACCACCCTCACCGACGGCGGTCCGGTGGGCGAGGGCGCGGCTCAACTCCTGTTCGAGTGGGAGGAAGAACCCCGGTGCCAGGGCGAACATCGCGAACCAGAGGGCGGCGATCGGCGCGAACTCCTCATCGCCGCCGAGGGTGAGCGTCCCCACCCGGAAGAACGCGTAGGTCGCGATACCGCCGACGATGAGGCCGAGGGCGACCACGAGCGCCCCCTCAGGGAGGGGTTGGCGTCGCCCGGAGGCGTCAGCGGACACGGCTTCGGTGGACACGGGTTCTCGAATCTACCGGTGACCCCCGCAGGGAACCGGGACTGGGCACCTGCCGGACTCCGCGCCAGCGGCACCGCTAGCCTCGCGGCAAGTGGAGGCAGCAGAACCGGTCACCGTGGTCGGTGTCGTCGTGGTCCACGAACCCGGAGCCTGGTTCGCTGAGACCCTGCAGGCCCTCGCGGCCCAGAACTATCCCGACCTGCGCTGGCTCATCCTCCTCGCCTCCGACCCCGACGGCGCTGCCCGGGCCCTGATCGACGAGATCCTCCCCGGCGCGCTCGTCCGCGAGGTCGACCCGTCGTCGGGTTTCGCCGGTGCCGCCAACGGGGTACTCGACCTCGTCGCTGGCGACAACGGGCTCTTCCTCCTGTGTCACGACGACATCGCCCCCGATCCTGGGGCGGTGTCGATGCTCGTCGCCGAGTTCCACCGCTCCAACGCCGGTCTCGTCGGCCCGAAACTCGTCGACTGGCACGACCGGGATCGGCTGCAGTCCGTCGGCTCCGGACTCGACCGTTTCGGCGAGCCGTACTCGCCGATCGAACCCGGCGAACTCGACCAGTCGCAGCACGACGCGGTGCGGGACGTGTTCGTCCTCCCCACCGCCTGCCTCCTGGTGCGCGCCGATCTCCTCCGCTCGCTCGGCGGTTTCGACCGTCGCGCCCGACTCCACGGCGAGGACCTCGACCTGTGCTGGCGAGCCCACTGGGCTGGAGCCCGGGTCATCGTCGCCCCCGAGGCGGTGGTTCGGCACCGCGCCGACATCGCCGGCCGTCGCCCCGAGATCGACCACGGGCGCGAGCACGCCCGTCGCCGGATGTGGAGTGTGCTCACCCTCACCGGCGCGGCGCGGCTGGTTCCGCGCGCCCTCGCCCTGATCGCGGTGACCATGGTCGAGTTCGTGGTCGGTGCGTTCACCGGCCGGCTCGCCGAGGGATGGAGATCGCTCACCGCGCTCGGACACACCCTGATTCGGCTACCCGCCGTGATGGCCCGACGGCACGAGATCCGGCTCCAACGCGCGGTACCCGAATACGAGGTCATCGCCCTCCAGACCCGGGGGAGCGCCCGCCTCGCCTCCTACCTGCGGTCGCGCCAGACGGCGACCTACGTCTCCCAGGACGCCACGGTGCGCCGTTGGCGACAGCGGTCGTCGGGTCTCGGCCTCACCTGGTCGGCCGTCATCGCCCTCGTGCTCATCGGCTCCCGAGATGCGGTCGTCGACGCCTTCCGGCCGGTCGGCGCCCTGCTGGCGCTGCCGACCCCGGCGTTCGAGTGGTTCGCCTCGATGTGGTCCGCCTGGGATCCGCGGGGGGTCGGTGCCACCTCACCGGCCCCCACTGGTTGGGGGATCCTCGGTGCCCTCGACGCCGCCCTGCTGTTCCAGGAGGGGCTCACACGGACCGTTCTGGTGCTCGGGCTCGTGCTCCTCGGAATCCTCGGCGCCTCACGACTGGCATCGGTCTTCCCACTGGCGCGCGCCCGGATCGCCGCCATCGTCGTCTACGCGGCGGCCCCGATCATCGCCCGAGGCCTCGCCGCCGGGGAACTCGACACCCTCGTGCTCTACGCCGCGCTGCCCTGGAGCATCGAGATCACACGGCGGATCGCCGGGATCGCGACCGCCGACCCCGGCGCGGTGCTCGGCGACCTCCCCGACGGTCTCGACGACCCCTCACCGGGGCTGCGTCGCCGACTCATCGCCGGTCTCATCCTCGTCCTCGCCACCTCCGCAGCCCTCGCGCCGTCGAGCCTCATCGTGATCGGCGGGGTCGGAGTGGCGATGGCGCTCGGCGGAGTCCTCGTGCGCGCCGACGCCCGGGTCAACGCCTGGTTCGTGGTCGCATCGATCATCGGTCTGGCCGGTGCCTGGGTGGCCAACCTCCCGTGGTCGAGTACCTGGACCCGCGTCGATCTGATCGGCGGCGCCGGCAGCGGTGAGCGCCTCGGGGTGTGGCGCGCGCTCGCCGGTGGCGGCACCGGCCGCTGGTACGACCTGCTGGCCCTCGGTCTGTGGGTGCCGCTCCTCGCCGCGGTCCTGGTGAGCAGGGCCTGGCGCATGACCTGGGCGGCTCGGGCGGCGGCCACGGTCACCGCGGCCGCCGCGCTCATCGTGCTCGATGACCGCGGGCTGATCGGACCGGTGATCCCCTCGCACACCCATCTCGCTGTCGCCATCGCGCTCGGCCTGGCCCTCGGCGCCGCCGCGATCACCGGGGGATTCAACCTGGATGTGCTCGGCCGTGACTTCGGTTGGCGTCAGCCGCTGGCGCTGCTCGCCAACCTCGGTCTCGTCGTCGGCCTGCTCCCCGCCCTCGTCGCCGTCGGCGCCGGGGACTGGCGCGCGCCGCAGACACCGACGGCCTCACTGATCGCCTCCCAGTTCCCGGCCCGCTCCGACGTCGGGTCGTACCGCGTGCTCTGGTTGGGTGACGACCGACTGCTCCCGGTGCCCGGGCATCCATCGTCGACGGGTGTCTCCTGGGCGGTCGTCGACGGTGGACCCCTCGACATGCGTCAGGCCTGGTCGACCCCTCTCGGGCCGGCGGAGGATCGGGTCGAGTCGGCCCTCGGGCATCTCGCCGACGGGACCACCGCCCGCGCCGGACGACTGCTCGCCCCTCTCGGCATCCGCTACATCGCCGTGCCCGTCGCCGACGGGGTCGCCTCGAGGATCGACGACCCACTGCCACTCCCCGTCGGACTCGTCGCCTCGCTCGCCGCCCAACTCGACATCGGCGCCATCCAGTCGCCGCCGACCGTCGAGGTGTTCGTGAATCGCTCCTGGATCCCTCCCGCCGCCTACCTGACCGGGGGAACCGCAGAGGCCTCCACCCTCGCCGGTGAGGGCAGCCTGGTGGTGGCCGACCTGAGCGGCACCTCCACCCTGGTCGACCCCCGGGGCGAAGCCGTCGACGTGGTCGATGTCGCCGCTCGCCGCGGTGCCACCTCCGCCGTGGTGCCCGAAGCCGGGGTGCTCCACCTCGGCGTGCCCTTCGACGGCTCCTGGCGGGCCGCCCTCGACGGTGTCGAGCTCCCGGCGCGCGCCGGTTTCGGCGTGACCACCGCCTTCGATGTTCCCGGTCCGGGAGTCCTCGAGATCAGCTACGACCGGCCCGTCACGCGCACCCTCTGGCTCGGTGTGCTCGCCGCGATCTGGCTGACGCTGATCGCCGCCACCCTGCGCACCCGCGGCGGGACGCGGGCTGTGCACGAACCGGTGCTCGACCTCGGCCCCTTGCCCTCGGTGGAGGAGGGCCCCCGATGAGTCGCCGCGCCCCCGCCGTGATCGTGGTGGCCCTCGCCGTGGCCCTGCTCGTCTGGCAGACGTCGGGAGAGCCGGAACCGGCGGCACCGGTCATCTTCTCGAGCGGTGACCGGGCCTGGATCGCCCAGACCCCGTCGGCCGGTGTCCTCCAGGCGGTGTGGTACTGCCCGGGCGTCCCCGCCGGCGGAGGCGATGACTCCGGTGAGACCGGAGGGGCGGTAGTGATCGCCAACACCGGTCCCGAGGCGACCAGGGCCCAGATCACCTTCATCAGCGACACCGCGCCGAGCGAGCAGCAGGTGATCGACCTGGGAGCCAACGGGCGTGCCGTCATCGATGTCGACGCCGAGGTGGAGGCCACCTACGCCGGGGCGATCGTCGAGATCCTCGGCGGTGGGGGAGCCGTGGAGCAGCGGGTGTTCCACCCGGACGGAAATTCCTCGTCGCCGTGCACCACCGACCTCTCCTCGACCTGGTTCCTCGCCGATGGCTACACCGTCGGCGAGGCGCGTCATGAGGTGCTGCTCATGAACCCGGCCGACGATCAGGTCGTCGTCGACGTCGAGTTCCTGACCGATGACGGTGTCCGCCGACCCTCGGCCTACACCGGCTATCCCGTTCCGGCCCGCTCGACCCGGATCATCGACGTCGGCGCTGAGGGAGCCGGTGCTCGCGGCGAGACCCGGGTCGGTGTCGTCGTCACTGCCTCGAGGGGCGCGCTCCTCGTGGCTCGCGCGTCGAGCGCCGATGACGAGAGTCGCGGTGGTGTCACGGTGTCGCCGGCCGCTCCCGTCACCGCCGAGCAGTGGTGGTTCGCCGCCGGCGACAAGGGATCGGACGCGACCGAGCGGTTCAGCATCATGAACCCCGGTGAGACCGATGTCGAGGCCACCGCCGTGTTCTTCCCCCGCGAGATCGTCCGCGGCCCGGTCGTCGTGCCGGTCACCGTGCCGGCGCGCCGCGTCGTCACCCTCGACAGCGGCACCGTGTCCGGGCTTCCGGAGGGCGCGCACGGCGCGGTCGTGTCCACGACCGACGGGTCCGCCATCGTGGTCGACCGGGCGCTCACCCGTGTCGGCGAGGGTCGTCGCGTGACGTCGATCACCCCGGGCGTCCCCAACCGGCCCGACGGGGACCTCCCCACCTCGTGGACCCTCGCTGGAGGGCCGACGACCCCGACCCGGGAGGGACTGAGCATCCTGAACGTCGACAACGAACCGGTCACCGTGTCCGTGTCGGTGCTCGGCGCGACCGGTGAGATCCCGATCCCCGGTCTCGAGGCGATCGAGATCCCCGGGACCGGTCTCGCCACCCCCGACCTCACCGACGAGGCCGCGCTCTCGCGACCGCTCCGGATCGTCGCGACCGGCCGCGTGCTCGTCGAACGGTCCATCCCGAGCGGAGCCACGGCCCACACCTCCTGGGCGGTGGCCGGCCCCGACGCGGGCTGATTCGACACGCCCAGCCCCTCCGCCGGTCGGGCTGCTAGGACAGGGGTGTGGATCAGGACCTGATGCGTCTCGCGGTCGCCGCCGCGATCGTCCTCGCGGCCCTCGCGACCTCCGTCGTCATCCGACGACGCCGCGCCGGCGACCCGCCCACCCAAGTCACCCGCAACGTTCCGAGCCAACTCGACCGAGCCGACTTCCCCGAGGTCGACAGCCCGTGGCTCGTCGCGGTGTTCACCTCGGCGACCTGTTCCACCTGCGCCGATGTCGTCGCGAAGAGTCGGGTCCTCCAGTCCGACGATGTCGCGGTGCTCGACATCGAGTACACCGCTCGCGGTGACCTCCACCAGCGCTACGCGATCGACGCCGTGCCGACGCTGGTGGTGGCCGACGGCGACGGTCAGGTGCGGTCGGCGTTCCTCGGTCCGGTCACCGCGACCGACCTGTGGGCGGCGGTCGCCGAGTGCCGTGAACCGGGATCGGTGCGCGCGCCGGGCGAGTCGTGCAGCGGCGACAACGGCGCCGTCTGAAACGAGAGCCCGACCGCCGCCGAATCTGAGCGGTGAGCGTCAGTCGGGGGAGCCGAGGACGTTCGCCTCGATCTGCTCGTCGGTGCCCGACTCGGTGAGACCCTGCTGGATCAGGCGGGCGACCTCCGGGCCGTCGATCGTCTCGTGCTCGAGCAGCGCCTCAGCGACGAGTTCGAGCCCGCGGCGGTGCTTCTCGAGGAGACCGGTCGCGCGCACCTCCTGGTCGTGGAGGATGCGGCTGATCTCCTCATCGAGGAGCTTCGCGGTGTCATCGGAGTACTCGCGCCCGCTCGACATGAGGTCCTCGCCGAGGAAGACCTGCTGCTGGCCAGCCCAGGCCATCGGTCCCACGCGGTCGCTCATGCCCCATTCACGCACCATGCGCCGGGCGATGCCGGTGGACTGCTCGAGGTCGTTGGCGGCACCCGAGTTGAGATGGCCGAACACCAGCACCTCGGCGACACGCCCACCCATCGCCTTGCAGATGGTGTCCTCGAAGTACTCCTTCGAGTAGGTGTGGCGCTCCTGGGGGAGTGACCAGGTGACACCGAGGGCCATGCCCCGGGGCAGGATCGTCACCTTGTGCAGCGGATCACCGTTCGGCAACACGGTGGCGAGCACCGCGTGGCCCGCCTCGTGGTAGGCCGTCGCCCGCTTCTCCTCGGCGTTGAGCACCATGGACTCGCGCTGGGCTCCGAGCACCACCCGGTCGCGGGCGTTCTCGAAGTCGATGCGCTCGATCTCCTTGGAGCCGCGCCGCACCGCGATCAGCGCGGCCTCGTTGACGAGGTTGGCGAGGTCGGCGCCGGCCATGCCCGGTGTGGCGCGGGCCATCGTCGAGAGGTCGACATCGGCGCCCATGCGCTTGTCGCGCGAGTGCACCTCGAGGATGGAGAGCCGCTCCTCGTACTCGGGCAGCGGCACCACGATCTGACGGTCGAAGCGACCGGGACGGAGCAGGGCGGGGTCCAAGATGTCGGGACGGTTGGTGGCCGCCATGATGACGATCCCCTCGGAGGTCTCGAAGCCGTCCATCTCCGAGAGCATCTGGTTGAGGGTCTGCTCCCGCTCGTCGTGGCCGCCGCCGAGACCGGCGCCGCGCTTCCGACCGATCGAGTCGATCTCGTCGATGAAGATGATGGCGCGACCCATGCGGCGGGCCTGCTGGAAGAGGTCGCGCACCCGGCTCGCACCCACACCGACGAACATCTCCATGAAGTCGGATCCGGTCACGCTGAGGAAGCCGACCCCGGCCTCGCCGGCCACCGCCCTGGCGAAGAGCGTCTTGCCCGTTCCCGGGGGGCCGACCAGCAGGATGCCCTTGGGCACCCGGGCGCCAATCTCCGCGAAGCGCTCCGGCATGCGGAGGAAGTCGACCACCTCGGTGATCTCCTGCTTGACGCCGTGGTAGCCGGCGATGTCGGCGAAGGTCGTGGACGGCTGATCGGTGGAGTAGGTCTTGGCCCGGCTGCGCCCGATCGACATGACGTTGCCCATCTGTCCCTGCGCGCGTCGCTGCATCCAGACGAAGAAGCCGATGATCAACATCACCGGCAGCAGCAGGCCGGCCAACTGGAGGAACCAGTTCGTCGACGGGGTGATGAACTGGTACTCGACACCGCGGGAGTTGATGAGCTCCTCGTCGGCCTCGGAGAGCCCGCGCTCGCCACCGCCGGTGGAGACGAACGACTCGCCGGTGGTCAACTCGCCGGTGATCCGGCCGGACACGTTGTTGATCTCGATGGAGGCGACCTCGCCGGCGGTCACCCGGTCGATGAACTCCGAGTACGACAGCTCGGATCCGGCCGGACCGGACGTGAGGCTCGGAATGACGACCGCGGCGAGGAACACGCCGGCGGCGACCCAGGGCAGCCATCGGCGCCACTGGGGGTTCGGGGAACCGGGCTCGCCCGGGGAGTTCTGCTGACGGTCACGGCCTGAGGGACGTTCCCCGCCGGGGCGGCTCGCCCGTCCCTTGGACCGTCCACCACCCGGCGGTGGCGGAGGCGGAGGAGGGGGAAGCGGTGACATGACCACATGCTAAGGCGGTCCGCGAAGGTCTGCATGATCTGGCGTACGGTGTTCGGTGTGACGAGACACTGCTCCCGGCCCCAGTGCTCCGCCGAGGCGGCGGTCACCCTGACCTACAGCTACGGCACCGCTCAGGCCTGGCTCGATGTGCTCTCAGCGCAGCGCGAGCCACACCTCTACGACCTGTGCGACCGCCATGCCGAGCGTCTCTCGGTGCCCGCGGGATGGGAACTCGTCGACCGACGACGCCCCGTCATGCACTGGCGCATGGCCGGCTGACCGGACCTCCTCCCAAGGCGGGGATCATGACGGTGACGTCCTCCACGGTCGACTTCCCCCGGGCCATCGCCGCCTGGGCGGTCGCATGGGTGGTCGGTGGGGGCGTCCTCGGCGCGGCGGTCCTCGCCGCCCTCGGAGGGAGTTCCGGTGAACCGCTCACCCCGATCCGTCTCGCCGCTGTCGCTTCGGTCGGCTGGGCGACCATGCTCATCGCCGTCGTCGCCGTCGCGAGATCCGCGGGGACCGACACCCTCACCGCGGTCGGGCTGCGGGGTCGGATCCGCCCGAGAGACCTGTGGGCCGCGCCCGCCGGTGTGGTGACCCAACTCGTCGTCGTTCCTGGTGCCTACCTCCCGCTCCGGGCGATCTGGCCGGAGACCTTCGCCCCTGAGCGTCTGAGCGACACGGCCCGCGACCTGGTCGACGCCGCGGCGGGAGCTGGGCTCGTCCTGTTGGTGCTCGTGGTCGTCGTCGGTGCCCCGCTGGTCGAGGAGATCGTCTACCGGGGTCTGCTGCAGCGCTCGCTCGCCTCGCGCGTCGGCGGTCCGTCGGCGGTCCTGGTGACGTCGGCGCTCTTCGCCCTCATCCACCTGCGATGGGTCGAGTTCCCGGGTCTGCTGCTCGCCGGGCTCCTCTTCGGCCTGGCCCTGCAGCTCACCGATCGACTCGGTCCCGCGATCATCGCCCACGCCGCGTTCAACCTGACCGGGTTGATCACGGTGTTCGTCACCGGCTGATCGGGTCGGACCCCGATTCCTGGGGAGGCGATGACACCTCCGTGACATGATGAGCGGGTCATGGAGACCCCCACCGGAGCCCCGGAGATGACCGACGACGACCGGACGCCGCCGAGTGGTACGCGGGTCGACGTCGATGTCGACGTCAACGGCGACCGCGAGCCGGGCCGCGATCGGCGGGGTCCGATCCAGCGGATACGCGACTGGTCCGCCCGCGAATGGGACGGTCCCCGCATCTGGAGGTTCGCGCTCACCGCGTTCTCGCTGGTGTTCACCACCACCATCGTCATGAACGTGGTGCACCTCAACCCGCTCAGCCCGGGCTCCGACCTGATCTTCGACGACAACACCCCGACCGGAGGCGACTTCGGCGCCCACGTCTGGGGGCCGGCGTTCCTGCGCGACCATCTGCTCCCGTCCTGGCGTCTCAACGGGTGGAGCATGGACTGGTACGCGGGTATGCCGGTGTACCGGTTCTACATGGTGCTCCCGGCGCTCGCGATCGTGCTCGTCGACACCGTGCTGCCGTACGGGGTGGCCATGAAGCTCGTCGGGGTGATCGGCCTGATCACCTTCCCGATCGCCTGCTGGGCCTTCGGTCGTCTGGCCCGGTTCGCCTATCCGATCCCCGAGATGTTCGCCTTCGCCGGTCTCGCCTTCGTCCTCGACGAGAGCTTCACCATCTACGGCGGCAACCTCAAGTCGACCATGGCCGGCGAGTTCTCCTTCTCGATCGCGCTGTCCCTCGCCATGTTCGGCCTCGGTTACGTCGCCGCAGGGCTGCGCACCGGCCGCTACCGGGTCCGGGCCTCGATCCTCATCGCCGCCGCCTGCGTCTCGCACGGCATCGTCCTGCTGTTCGTGGTCGCGGGAGCGCTGGTGTGGACGATCGTGTGGCTCGATCGACGACGGCTCGTGTGGGCGGTCACCGTCGGTCTCACCTCGGTGCTCCTGCTGCTCTGGTGGGCGGGTCCGTTCGTGCTCAACCACGAGTACATGACCGACATGAAGTACGGCCCGCGTCCGGAGGGGCTCGAGGACTCGTTCTGGGACATGTTCTTCCCGCTCACCACCGCCCTCGACTTCATCATCACCGGGCTCGCGGTGATCGGTGTCGCCTGGAGCCTGTTGCGCCGACATCTCGACGGCGTCGCGCTCGCCGCCCTCGGACTCGTGCTCTGCGCCGGGGTGTACCTGGCCCGCGACTCGCTGCCGGTCATCGGCCTGCTCTGGAACCCCCGGCTCCTGCCCTTCGTCTACCTGGTGCGCTACCTCCTGATGATGGTCGGCCTGGCCACCGTTCTCCGAGTGGGTTGGAACACGGTGGTCGACCGGCGGGCAGCCACCCAGCTCGGCGCGCGGGGGGCCACGGCGAGCGGTCTCATCGGGGCTCTCGGCGTGCTCATCGTCGTCGGCTTCATGTATCAGGTGCTCCCCGGTGGCGGGCTCACCAGCCACAACGGGGTCACCGTGTACGGGTGGGGGCCGTTCAAGGGCACCCAGGCGAACGTGCGCGCCTCGGGGGACGGCTGGGCGAGTTACAACTTCACCGGCTACGAGGGACGTGGCGCTGCCTACGCCGAGTACCACTCGATCGTCACCACCATGGACGACCTCGGGGCGCAGCGGGGGTGTGGCCGCGCGCTCTGGGAGAACAGCCCCGACAACGGCCAGTACGGCACGACCATGGCCCTCATGCTCCTGCCGTTCTGGACCGACGGCTGCATCGGCTCGATGGAGGCCGTCTACTTCGAGGCCTCGGGCACCACCCCCTACTCATTCCTGGCGACCGCGGCGCTCTCCAAACAGTCGTCCAACCCAGTTCGCGAACTCCGCTACGTCGACAACGACGGCGCGGTGGCCGTCGACCACCTCCAGGATCTCGGTGTCCGCTACGCCATGGCCCGCACCCCCGAGGCCAAGGCGGAACTGTCGGCTCAACCCGAGTTGACCCTGGTCGCCTCGTCTCCACCGTGGAACGTCTACGAGGTGTCCGGCGCCGATCTCGTCGTCGGTCTCGAACGCCAGCCCGTCGTGGTGCGCGAGCGTTCCGGCGACCAACGTGAGCGCCACCTCGAACTCGGCACCTCCTGGTTCCAGAGCCAGGCCGACTGGCCGGCGCTGCCCGCCGATGACGGACCTGAGTCCTGGCAGCGAATCGACGCGGTCATCGATCTCGAGCGACGTCAGGGGGAGCCCGGCGAGCGCGGTCGGCGGGTCGACATCGTGGTTCCGGCCACCGGCATCGAGGTGGTCGACCTGCCCGAGGTGACGATCAGCGATGTCGAGGTCGCGCAGCAGTCGATGACGTTCCGAGTCGACCGGCCCGGCGTGCCGGTGCTCATCCGCATGAGCTACTTCCCGAACTGGGATGTGACCGGTGCCGACGGCCCCTATCGGGTCGCGCCCAACTCGATGGTGGTGGTGCCGACCGCCGAGCAGGTGACGCTCACCTACTGCCGGTCCGCCGTCGATATCGCGACGCTCGCAGCCACCCTCACCGGCATCGGGCTCTGCGTGTTCTGGCGTCGTCGTGGTGATGTCGAGGTCGGCGAGGTGGAGGGCGGAGAGATCCCCGGCCCCGAGGCCGAGCCCCGCTCCGGGGCGCCGGTCGAGCAGCCCGAAGTCGTCGATAGCGTCTGAGCCCATGTCGCGCCTCGATGCGATCGTCAAGGCGTACGACGTGCGCGGCACCTACCCGGATCAGTTCGACGCCGAGGTGGCCCACGCCCTGGGCATCGCCTTCGCCGACAACGTCGAGGGCGACACGGTTGTCGTCGGACGGGATATGCGCCCGAGCGGACCGGAACTGGTGTCGGCCTTCAGCGACGGTCTCCGCCGTCGGGGGGTCGACGTCATCGACCTCGGACTGGTGTCCACCGACCTGCTCTACTTCGCCTCCGGCTCCCTCGACCTCCCCGGAGCCGTGTTCACCGCCTCACACAACCCGGCTGGTTACAACGGCGCCAAGTTCTGCAGCGCGGGCGCGCGACCCATCGGCATCGAGTCGGGTCTCGCCGACATCCGCGACCGGGCGGCCCGCGTGCTCGACGGCGACATCCCGGTCGACGCAGAGCGACCCGGTTCGTTGACCGAGCGATCCATGCTCGACGGATTCGTCGAGCACGTCCTCTCCTTCGTCGACGTCGAGTCGATCCGGCCGATGCGAGTGGTCGCCGACACCGCCAACGGCATGGGCGGACTCGTCGTCCCGGCCCTGTTCGAGCGACTCCCCATGATCGAGCTCGAGGTCATGTTCGGCGAGCTCGATGGCACCTTCCCCAACCATCCTGCCGACCCTCTGCAGCCCGCCAACCAGCGCGACCTCCGCGCGCGGGTGACGGCCGGGTCGTTCGACCTCGGTCTCGCCTTCGATGGCGACGCCGACCGGGTGTTCATGGTCGACGAGACCGGGAACGGCTTGAGCGGATCGACGACGACGGCCATCCTCGCCGCCGCCGTCCTCCGTGACCGTCCCGGGTCGACCGTGCTGCACAACCTGATCTGCTCCCGAGCGGTTCCCGAGACCATCGAGGAACACGGCGGTGTCGCGGTGCGCACCCGTGTCGGGCACTCCTACATCAAGCAGGTCATGGCCGAGACCGGGGCGGTGTTCGGCGGCGAGCACTCCGCCCACTACTACTTCGCCGACAACTTCCGAGCCGACAGCGGGCTCATCGCCTCGCTGGTGCTCATCGGCGAGATGAGTCGTTCGGACACACCGCTCTCGGTGCTGCGTCAACCGTTCGAGCGCTACGCCGCCAGCGGGGAGATCAACACCACCGTCGACGACCAGGCCGCCGTCGTGAGCCTGGTGCGCGCCCACTACGCCGACGCCCCCCAGGACGACCTCGACGGCCTCACCGTCGACGGCGGAGACTGGTGGTTCAACCTCCGAGCCTCCAACACCGAGCCGCTCCTCAGGCTGAACCTCGAGGCCGCGGACCGGGCCTCATGCGACGACCGAGTGGCCGAGGTGCTCGCACTCATCGCCGGCTGAGGCGCCGAGCGGGCAGACTGTGACCATGAGCGACACCGCGGACCGACTCGACCCGATGCTCCTCGAGATCCTCGTGTGCCCCGAGGACAAGGGCGACCTCGACTATCTGCCGGCCGAGGGCGTGCTGCTCAACCGTCGTCTCTCCCGCACCTACCCGGTGCGCGGCGGCATCCCGGTCATGCTGATCGAGGAGGCGAGCACGGTCGACGAGACCGAACTCGCCCGCCTCATCGCCCTCGCCGACGCCTGAGGCGACCGGTCCCGAGGTGTTCGAGCTCCGGCGTCGCGCCACGGCCCTGCTCGCCGTCGCGGCCGCGGTGACGGTGTCGATCGCGCTGATGCAGGTCGGGCCCCTCAGCTCGGGCGAGACCGCGCTCGCGGCGGCGACGCTCGGGGCGGGAGGGGAGTACCACCCGGTCACCCCGGCCCGGGTGTTCGACTCGCGATCGGGGGCGACGCCGTCGACGGCTCCCGAGGGGCGCGAGCTGACCGTGCCCGTCGTTGGTCTCGGCGGAGTCCCGGCTGCGTCCTCCGAGGTGCTCGCCGTCGCGGTGTCGATCACCGTGGTCCAACCGACGGCCGCCGGATACCTGAGTGTGCGCGGTGCCGGAGAGCCGGATCGCGGTGGATCGGTGGTCAACTTCACGGCTGGTCGAGACGTTCCCAACTCG
>Ga0255767_1000376_pt1 | contig 40041 bp, 35 predicted proteins | sample 071ome_24_FD_179967 | JGI IMG/M metagenome (GOLD analysis project Ga0255767, IMG submission 179967) | Coastal salt marsh microbial communities from the Groves Creek Marsh, Skidaway Island, Georgia - 071402CT metaG (version 2) | ecosystem: Environmental > Aquatic > Marine > Intertidal zone > Salt...
GAGTTACCTCGACCCCCTCCTCAATCGTCGTGCCGGGCTCATCATGGTCCTCCCACGTGACGCTCGACCGCGCGCACGAACTCAGCACCCGAACGTTCCACCCTTCGGCCGCCATGCGAGTGGCGTAGGAGCGAGCACCCTGTTCGGCTCCGCCGACGACATCGGCGCCGTAGCGGGGCGAAACGAACGTGATGGTTTGGCTCACCGGACCAACCCCTCGAGCGCCGACCACACCGATGGTTGGGTCTCGGAGAGCGCAAAATCCCCGGCCCGCTGCCGCCCGGCTGTGGCGAGCATCGTCCACAGCTCGGGATCGTCGAGGAGTCGGCCGACCGCCTCGGCCACGGTGGCAGGCCGCTTGTCGCCGAGCACGATGCCGGCCCCCGCAATCGTCTCGGGAACGGCTGCCGCCCGAAAGCCGACCACAGGAAGCCCGGCGGCCATTGCCTCCACAACGGGAACACAGAATCCTTCATGCTCACTGAGGCACAGGAAGACCGACGACCGGCGATACCAGGCAGCGAGCTCTGCATCGTCGACCGGGCCGGTGAACTCGACCACGTCGGCGAGCCCGAGCCGCTCGATCAGCGAGGTGAGCGCTCGGCCGTAGGTGTCGATCGACGGTGACCCGACGAGTACCAACCGAGCGTCGGGGTGCGTGTCATGGACCATCGCCATCGAAGCGACGAGATCTTCATGGCGCTTGTTCGAGACAACCCGCCCCACGAACAACACGATCGACTCACGATCGCTTGCGGGGGCCTCGTCGATCCCGAGCCGCCACATCACCGGCGAGACCCGAACGTCGTCGAAACCGGCCGCTCGCAGCTCACATGCGTTGTAGCCGGAGTCGGCGATCGCCCGGGTCGTGAGCGGTACCAGTTGATCGAGCTGGCTGCGACCCCAGCGCAGACCAGGAAGCAACCCGGGATCCCACGGTTCGAGAAACTCCGCCGGCGTGATGTTGTGGTAATTCAGCACGCACGGCACCCGTTGGTGGATGACCGCCTCGGCGACGAACGACCCGATGCCGTGCTGCAAGATGACGAGATCGGCGGGGTCCGTCCAACCGTCGACGAGCGTGACGTCCTCGGTGGTCGTGGTCGATACCTGCGTCACGATCCGGACAGCTCCGGCGCCGTGGGCGACGAGGAGATCTCGCAACAACAGGGTGTGGGCACCGGTGGCGTCGTGTTCGCGCAGCTCGGGAACGAGAAGATCGACCGACGTCACGCCAGCGACTCCAGAATCGAGCCGAGCTCCCGGCGCATGATCTCTTTCGCACGATCAGGGGCAAAGTGCGCCGCTCGTACCCGGCCCTGCTCGGCCATCGAGGCTCGCAGTTCGGGGTCGCCGAGCACGGCGTCGATCGCAGCGGCGACCTCGGCCGGGCCGGGATCCGTGAGCAGCAGGCCTGCGTCGCCAACCGTCTCGGGCAGCACCGCTGCGGCCCGTGCCACGACGGGAAGCCCCGCTCCCATCGCCTCGATCACCGGCACACAAAAGCCCTCGTGCTCGCTGAGACAGACGAAGACGTCAGCCGAACCGTAGGACGCGACGAGATCCTCATACGGCACCGAACCGGCGAACTCGACGGCACCGGGGGCGATCCGGTCGGCAAAGGCGCGCAGTGCGTCCTCGTAGCGGGCCGATGATGAGGCACCGACGAGCCGCAGTCGGGCGTCGGGACGAGTGCGACGCAGTTCGGCCACAGCGGCGATGAGGTCCTGTTGTCGCTTGTTCGGCGCGAGACGGCCGACGAACAGCAGGGTCGGCGCACCTCCCGGCGACGTGCTGCGATCAGGAGGCGGGGGAGGTTCGAACAGGACCGGCGCGACGCGAACATCTTCGAGGCCGAACTCGATGAGTTCGTCGGCGTTGAAGTGACTGTCGGCAACCGCGGCGACCGCTCGCCGGGCGAGGCGAGCCAGCTGACGACGGCCGGCATCGAGCTCGGCACCGATATGTGGTTCCCACAGATCGAACGCCCCAGCCGGCGTGAGGTTGTGGTAGTCGAGCACAAGGGGTTCGGGCCGGCCGAGGAGGTGGTCGGCAACAGGCGAACCGGTGCTCGCCTGGTAGAGCACGACATCGGCGGGCTCCTCGACGAGATGATCACGAAAGTCGCGAGCCCGGCCGGCGAGATCGGGATGGATGCTCTGGGCAAAAAGCGTCGTGTCGTGGCCCATCTCCCGCAACAAATCATCGACCGCGAGCGTGTGGTGACCAACGGCGTCGCGTGGACTCAGGGTCGCCGTGAAGTGATGGACCCGCATCCGGTCAGCCCAGTCGACCGACCACGATCGAGCCGATACGAGGGTCACCCTCGACGGGCACGGTCTCAACAGCGAAGCCGGCCCGGTCGAGCAGGTGGGCCCAGGTGGCTGGGGCGAGGCCCCGCCCGGCCCGGAGGTCGCGTTCGACCGCGTTGCGGTCGGCCGGGTCGCCGGTCACAACAACGATGACGCCACCGTCGGCCAGCGCGCCGGTGACGTCGCCGAGCAGGCTCGACACCGCCGTGGGGCCGAGATCTTCGACAACGCCTGCCAGCACGATGCCGGTCAGGGAGCCTGGCTCGCTCGACGCGAGATACTCGACCGGATCGCCGCTTCGAAGATCGAGTCCGTCCCGCACCCCCGGGAGAATCGCAATCGGGTCACGATCCACGCCGTGCACAGCCTGACCTCGGGCATGGATCGGCGCCACGAGCACCCCGGATCGAGCAGCGCCGACGAACACCGTGCCACCGGTCGGCATGGCCTCAGCAACTGCGTTCGCCACCGCCGGGCCTGCTTCGGCGACCGGATCGATCAGCGAGTCGAGCGAACCGGTGCCGACTGCAGCCTCGACAGCACCGAGGCGTTCGTCCATGCGCCGAACCAACCGGACCAGCACATTGGTGAGGGCGTTGACCTGGTCGGTGACGTATCGCAGGTACCAGTAGACCGCCTTGCGAATCGTGCCCTTCACCTGACGCACACCCGGTTTCACACCCAGGGGGGCATCGACATCGATCATCGACAGGCGATCGGCCCGATCGAGCAAGAGTTCGCCCTGTTCGCCCGCCGCGCCTGGCGGGGCCACGTCGATCCAGGCCCGCTCGATCTCGCGCTCGCGACGCTGGATCTCCGGCTCTTGGCGGCGACGACGTTCGGCGTCGGCCTCGATCTCGGCCCGGATTCGAGCGATGTAGGCGGCAGCGTCCTCGGACGGGGCGGTGGGCTCAGTCACGGGACGCGACGCTACCAGCCGCCGCTCGGTCGTCCGGCGAGCGTCGAGACGCCACGACGAAGCCAACAAGGATCCAAGCAAGTGCCGTGACGGCAATCACCATCAGCCCGACCACCAACCCAGGCGGTCGATACCGGAACTCGACCTCGCTCGTGCCCGACGGCACCCCGACGCCGAGAACAACATCACCCCGCAGATCGCCGGGCGTCCGATTGACCTGCACCGTCCATCCGGGCCGATCGATGATGTCGGTCCAGACAACGGCCGGCCGCTCACTGTCGACGGTAAACCGCAGTCGACGGTCATCAACATGGTCGATCATCACATCGGCACCGCCGGCAGCGGTGACTGCGGCAACGGGCCGGTGCACGATCGTCAGTCCATCAGCGACAACAAGTGTGCCGCCGTCATCAGAACCGACGACCCCGACAACCATCTCACCATTGCCGTTCACCCCGAGCGTCGCCGTGCCTGGGTCGGCAAAGACCCGGACGGTCACCGAGGCCGACCCAACAAGCGAATCTCCTTCAATCGGCACGACCACCGGGGAGTCGGTGACCACCACAGCATCCCCGAAGACAAAGCGCCCGGCGACGATGACGTCGACCTCGACCGGTGTGGCGAACGGTGCCTGGAGATCAAGTTCGACGGCACGAAGTCCAGCGGTGAGATCGATCGTCGTTGTGAACACCCCGCCGGCGGGATCGACCCGATCGATCGCCTCGACGAGCGGTGAGGTCACGACTCCAGGCGGTCGGCGCCCGGGCGGGGTCACGAAAGCGTCGACGCCGAGACGTCGCCACGCAGGGTCACGCGCGTCGAGCGAGCCAAGAACCGGTTGGTTGATCGTGGCTCCGCCTCGCACCGCTCCAGGGTCGATGACAGTCAACACGCTCGTCTCAGCGACCGAGCGTGGTCGCGGCACTCGGAGATCGTTGGGGCCAAACCGGGCCGCGACGACGGGGGCGAGGGCCCGCCCTTCCCCAACGACGAGCCCGTCCTCGCCGACCAGGTCAAGGAGTTCGGCGTGGGTCTGGGTGGCGGCAAGCCGCTCGTCTCGATCGGTCACGGTGGGGATCGCCATCCCAAACGACAGCGCCTCGACGACAACCAACGCCGTAGCGACGACCGCAACCGCCTCCCCGGCGAGCGCACCTCGACGCCATGACAAGACGACGACCGCGAACGCAGCAGCGGCAAGCGATGACGTCGTCGACTCGGCGAGCACCGTTCGGATCGCACCAGCGGACTGCGCTGCGTCGACCCACTCGATCACGCTCCACCCCGAGACGAGAACGACTGCGGCACCGACGATCACGGCAAGCCGATCCGGGCGACGGAACACGGCATCTCGTTCGATCGCGTCAACGGTCTGCGCAGCGGCGATGACGACACCGAGGATCAGCAGTACTCGGGCATGGGTCATTTCCGCTCCGGCGCCCGCCGCCATTCGCGACAACCAGCGAAAGGGCCCACCGATGTAGGCCACTCCGAAGCCGAGACCGACGAGCGTGAGCGCAAGCCGCCGATCGCCGAGCGTTAGGAGCGCCGCAAGTGCGAGCAATCCGGCAACGAGTCCAACGGTTGCGATCGACAGCTGAACAGAGAGGGACCCGATCCACGGAGCGCCGACGGCGTCGGCGCCCCACAGCGAACCGAGGCCCAGCGTGAGCAGGCTTGAGATGGCCGCAGAGGAATCATCGACGGAGGTAACCGCCGACGTGTCGGCCCACGACCAACGCGACGCCGAGGCGACGAGGTGCGGTGCGGCGAGCGCAAGACCGGTGATCGTGCTGGCGAGCACCGCGAGTAGCCCGCGACCCCGACGATCTCCGAACCCCACCGCCACGACGAGGCCGAGGAGGGTGTAGGCGGTAATCGCCCACACACCGCACCACGCCAACATTGCGATCGAGCCGCCGAGACTCAGGATCGCGCGGCGACCAGCGACGGCAGCAGCACCGAGTCCAGCGGCGAATACCCACGGCACCAGGGCAAACGCTGTGGCGTGCGGCCACCCGAGCCAGACGAACATCAGCCCCGACAATCCATACGTGAGGCCACCGACACCGGCCGCAGCCGGGCCGAGGCCGCAGCGGTCAAGCAGCCGGGCCGTGCCCGTCATTGCGAGCAACATCGCAAGGGAGGCGATCAGGCCGGGTGCGAACCAGGCGGGGACGAGGGCATAGACGAGGTGTGTGATCGGGAGACCATCGGCGAGCACGGGAGCACCCGACCGGCCATCGCCGAGTTGGGTCAGCGACCCGGACCGCACCTCCTCGCCCCATCGCGTCCACGCCGAGTGCACGACCGTTGCATCCGGTTCAGCAACCTCGATCGTGAGTTCGGCGGGGGCGTCCGCACCGAATGGAGCGGTTGCCCAAACCTGATCGTCGGGGGCGAGCGTGCCACCGGCGAACAGCGGGCGCCAGAACACGACGGCGATGACGGCGATGAACACGAGCGTGCGCGTCGTGCCGGTCGAGCCCCACCGTTCCATGCCGAGACGCTACCGTCGGGCGCACACCATGGCCGCGCTCCTGATCGCCACCGACCTCCCGACCCCGACCGAGCTGGAGTCGACCCCGCTTGGGGCCTCGCTCAATGCGGCCGCTACCGGCGCGACCTGGACTCTCGATCCGTCCGACAATGGCGTCATCGCCACGGTGATGATCGATCACGACACTTCGCTGCGACCCGGAGCCCTCGATCTCATTCTCTGGACGTTGGCGGCACACCCCGAGGTCGACCTCGTAACCGCCGACGGTTGCACGGGCGGTGAGTGGCGGCTTCGCGGCGCCTGGTCGCCCACACGGGTCGCGGTATCACCAGACGAGCTCGATCTCGTCGTCGCTCGAGGCCGAATCACCGACGCGTCCCTCCTCGGTCGTGCGCAGCAACTCTTCGCCGCCGACCCGGCTCGCATCGGCCACCTACCCGCCGTCGTGACCGAGCGAGCCGCTGATCTTGTCCCCGACGATTCGACCGCCTCCTCGATCGCCGCGCTGTTGACCGGCCGCCGCTCCTCCCCGGAGATCGACGCGGTCTCGATCGTGATCCCGACCGCTGGATTCGTCGACGACACCGGCACGCCGTTCGTGACCGCTGCCATCGGTGCCGCCCGCCGAGGTGGTATCGCCCGGATTGAGATCCTGCTGGTCGTCGGCGACGAGTTTGTCGGCAATGCCGAGGCGTTCATCGAGAACGATGTCCGGCTCGTCCGCCGCCCGTCGGGATCCTGGAACTTCTCCGCTGCCGTGAACCTTGGTGTACTCGCCGCCCGCCACGACCACGTCCTCGTGCTCAACGATGACGTCGAGGCGATCAACGATGGTTGGCTCGCCACCATGGCGACACCGCTGCGTGACCCCGACATCGGCGCAGTCGGGGCGCTCCTGGTGTTCCCTGATCACACGGTCCAGCACGCCGGCATGGTCATCGACGACGCCCTGCCCCTCCACTGCTTTGCCGGGTCGACACTCGACGAACTGCGGGCCTCAGGTGGGTATCGGCCTCGGGAGATGGCAGCGGTGACGGGCGCCTGCCTGCTTGCCCGACGGGCCGATCTGCTCGCTGTTGGCGGCCTGTGCGAGGAGCTTCCATTCAACTTCAACGACGTCGACCTCTGCTTCAAGCTCCTCCGCCGAGGGCAGCGGGTCCTGTTCACTCCCGAGGCGATGCTGGTGCACCACGAGGGCGCCAGTCGCGAGCCTGTCACCCATGGTTGGGAATGGGACCGCTTCGTCCATCGCTGGGGCCATGTCGTCGACCCGTGGTACCACCCCGCCTACATTCGGCCTGACGACCCCGGAGACCGACGCCGAAACGCTGATCATCTCCTTCCCGCCGCCGTTCCTGACCCCGGCAAGCTCCGCACCGCCGTTCTTCACTCGGTCGTGCACGAAGCCCGTCTCCGGAGCCACGAGGGCGCGACCGTCCCCGAGTAGGGTCCTCGGCGTGAGTGAGTCCGATCCGATCGACACCGACGATCCCAGCGTGTTGCGCGCCGAGATCCTGCGTCTGCGCGACCGCGCCGCATCGATCGATGCCCGCGTTGAGGTCCTCGAAGCACTCATCGCGACCCGCGACACGCAGATCACCGAGTACGACGCCGAGGTCAACCGGCTCCGTGACGTCGTTGCCCAGTCGTCCATCACCCGCGTCCGGCAGGCGATCGATCGGCGTCGATCGTGACCACCCCGCTCGAGCAACTCCTCGGCGCCGCCGGGCCTCCGCCGGCATGGAGGCCCACCGGCCCCGTCCGGTTCAGCATCATCGTTCGCACACAGGGCCGCCGTCCGACCGCACTCATCGCTGCCCTCGAGTCGATCGCCGAGCAGAGCCATGCTGCGCATCAAGTCCTCGTGCTCGTCCACGAGCCCGATGCATCAGTCATCGAACGGGTTCGAGCCGACCTTGAGAACGCCAGCTTCAACCTGCCGCTCGAGGTGATCGGGGTTCCCGACGGTGGGCGCAGCCGACCGCTCAACGTCGGCCTCGACTCGGCCACCGGCGACTATGTCTGTTTCCTCGACGACGACGACCTTGCCCTCCCCGACTGGCTCGGAGCGTTCGACCGAGCGATCCACGCCGCGCCGGGCACCACGCCTCGCGCCCGAACCGGCGTGCAACCCTGGGCCACCGACGGCGGCGAGGAGCCGCTTCGCCCCCTTGGACGGGTCGAGGAACCCTTTGCGGCCGAGTTCGACCTCCTCGGCCATTGCAGCCAGAACCAGACCCCGATCTGCGCAGTGGCGTTCCCACGGCACGTCATCGAGCACTTCTCGTTTCGCTTCGCCGAGGAGCTTCCCGTCTTCGAGGACTGGGAGTTCTTGATGCGAGTCGCGCCGCTCACCGGCGTGAGCTCGATCAACGCCCAGACCCAGCTCTACCGGCGACTCGACCACGGCAACGCCGACACGGCCGAAGACCCGAGCGTGTGGGACCAGACCCACGCCGTCGTCGTCGCCCGGATCGCCGAGCGCCCGCTCCTCACCTCGGTCGGCGATGCCCAGCGCATCGCCACCGCCCACTTCCTGGTGGGCGCAGGCAGCCGCCACGAAATCGAACTGGCCGAGGCCTACCGCGACCTCGACCAGCTCACACGATCGCCACTTCGGTGGGGTGCTCGGCTCGCTCGACGGGTCGGCGGCGCAGTTCGGAACCGAATCGCAGCGCCGCAGCGATGAGCAGTACCCAGTTGTACGAGAACCAGAGCACGAAGCTCTCGGTGAGGTTCTCGACCAACAAGAAGGAAACGACCGCCACCCACAGCCACGCTTCGGCGTCGGGTCGACGCCACGCCCGCACGACGACGCCTCCGATCGCTGCGACAACGACCACCGACCAGAGCACCAGTCCAACCACCCCAAGGCCGAGCAACAACTCCGGGATCGAGCCGTGGGCGCTCCCTCTCCGGAGCAGTTCGTCGGTATGGAGCTCAGGGGTGTACCAGAACGCCTCCCAGCCCTGGCCGATGAACGGGTCGTCGCCGATGTAGTCACCGACAAGACGCCAAATCGTGCGGCGCTGCCCAAAGGTGGGCTCGTCCCAAAAAACTGCGAGCCCTGCGGCAGCCGCCACCGCACCAGCGCCCATCGCGCCGACACCGAGCGCGGCACTGACTCGGCCGGGGCGGGCGATGAAGCGGCGACGTCCCGTGATCAGCACCACCGACACACCGAGCGCCACCACCGTCGCGAACGCCGCGGTGCGGCTCCCGCTCCCCCACAGTCCAACGACCGAGAGGAGCATGAGTAGCCCACCGACCAGGCGCATCCCCCGCATCCACCAGGCGAGCCCTCCAAAAAGGGCGAGTCCGCAGATCGGGGCGAGGCTGTTGCGACCGGTCATCAGACCGCGCCAGTCGTTGTTGAGGTCAAGCGCGGCGTCGGGCCACAGCACGACGAGAGCCAGGCTGACCACGACGAGCGAGCCAGCCGCCCAGGCGAGCGCGTCGACGAAACGGTCAGCTGAGAGGTCGGCGATCACCCACGCAACGAACGGCAAGGCGATGTAGATGATCCCCCGCCAGAGCGTGATGTCGGGCTGCAAGCTCCACCAGGTACTCATCACCGCCCAGACACCGAGGGCGACGGCCGAGATGAGCGGAAGACGAGATACGGGAGCCAGGCGGTTGCCATCAAGGCGGAACCGGTCGAGCACGACGAACGCGACGGCTGCCCCGGCGGTGAGCACGATCGCTGGCTGCACCACCGGATCTTCCCAGGCACCCCGGAGTCCGAAGACGCGCCGAGACAGAAAGAACAGCGGCCCGTTGGTCAACACGACGAGCCACAGCGCGGCGACGGCGGGGCGCAGCGATCCGGCGAGCATCGGTGCATCGTACCCCTCCGCCCCATCGCTAGGATCACAAGGCGCGTGGAGCGCACACCGACGATGCTGACCCTGTCTCCCTCGGCGCGAAAGAGCGTCAACCTCATCATCCACTTTGCCGAGCGCGAGTCGAAGTCTCGCTACAAGCGAAGCCTGCTCGGCTGGTTCTGGTCGTTCGTCAACCCGCTCACCACCGTCGCGGTGTACAGCTTCGTGTTCGGCGTGGTCTACAACGCCCAACCACCCGTCACCGACAACGGCAATGCCGAAAACTTCGGTCTCTACCTTTTCACCGGACTCATCGCCTGGTCGGTCTTCACCGGAGTCGTCACCGGCTGCATGGGCTGGCTGCAGGGCGTCAGCGATCTTCGCAAGAAGATCTACTTCCCCACCGAGACCGCGCTCTTGGGCGGCGCCGTCGCCAACGCCATCCAGACCGCGCTGGAGGCGGTCGTACTGCTCGTGATCATGGCGCTGTTCACCAACATCTCGTGGACGGCTGTCTTCTTGGTGTTCTCGCTGCTGCTCACCATGGCGTTTGCCCTCGGCATCGGATTCATCGTGGCGGTGCTCAACGCCCGCTACCGCGACATCCAATACCTCATCGGCGTACTGATCGGAGTCGGCTTCTTCCTGGTACCGATCGTGTACCCGCCAAGCTTGCTCGACCGTGACGACGTGCCCGAAATTGGTCGCCAGCTCGTGACCTGGAACCCGCCGGCCCTGTTTGTCGAGATCGCTCGCGACGGCGTCTACTTCCTGCAGACCCCCGATCTGCTCAAGGTCCTCGTGGCCGCCGCGTGGGCGGTCGGCACCTTCACCGTCGGCTGGTTCTACTTCCGGGCGCGCAGCATGGAAATCAGCGAAGAGCCATGACCATCGGCGAGATCACCGTCTCCGGCGTCTCGAAGCGATTCCGCCTCGAGCGCAACCGGCCGAGCAGCCTGAAGGAGGCCGTCCTCCGCATCGGCCGCAACAAGGACATCGACGACTTCTGGGTGCTGCGAGACATCGACTTCCACATCGAGCCCGGCACCTTCTTCGGGCTCATCGGCCACAACGGCAGCGGCAAGTCGACCCTCCTGCGGCTCATGGCCAACATCCATCGCCCGACCGCCGGCGAGATCACGGCCGAGGGCCGCATGTCGGCACTGCTTGAGCTTGGCTCGGGCTTCCACCCTGACCTCACCGGCCGTGAGAACGTCTTCCTCAACGGCGCCATGCTCGGGCTCACCCGCAAGCACATGGCTGAGGCGATGGACGACATCATTGAGTTCAGCGGCATCGGCGACTTCATCGACGAGCCGGTGAAGATTTACTCCAGCGGCATGTACGTCCGACTGGGCTTTGCCGTTGCGGTCAACGTCGATCCAGAGATCCTTCTCGTTGACGAAGTGATCGCCGTGGGCGACGAGGAGTTCCAGCGCCGTTGCATGGATCACATGAACATGCTGCGCGAGCGGGGCACAACGATCGTGCTCGTCAGCCACAATGCCGACCTGATGCGCAGCCTGTGTGATCAGGTCGGCTGGCTCGACCACGGCCAACTCCTCGAACTCGGGAACGCCGACCATGTGATCGACACCTACCTCGAGCACGTGTCGAGCGGCGGGGGCAACACCCTCACCACCCGCGACTGATCACCGTCCGAGGAGAAAGCCGGCACCCCACGCAAGGTGCATGGTGATGAACGCGAGCGCGACCTGAGGTTTCGACGCGCCGCGGGCTCTCGCGGCGCAGCCGGTTACGGCCATGACATACACGGCCGGAAGGGCAAGACCGAGCCACGACCCGACGATCAACAGCACCAGCGAGGCGGCAAGGCCGAGCACGAGCCCCGGTGCCGCGAGCTGGCGAGCCCGAAGCGAGCGCGGGCTGCGGAGTACGACCACCCGCTTCCACCGGCCGTACTGGAAGTACTGGCTCCAAAGGGCCGGAAGTGAAGCCCGCGGCGTGTACTCCACGACCAGTGTCGGATCGAGCCAGATCACGTAACCGGCTTGGCGAAGCCGCCAGTTGAGCTCGTAGTCCTGATTGCGGATGAGGGTCTCGTCGTAGCCTCCCACCTCCTCGAGCGCAGCCCGACGGAACGCACCGAGGTAGACGGTGTCGGTCGGCCCCTCATGGCTGCCGCTGCGGAACTGGGCCGGACCGCCACCGAACGATGACCGCATCGCGGTCGCGATCGACGTCGACCAGCCGCCCACGCCGACCGCTCGCTGGATCCCGCCGACGTTGCGGCACCGGTGCGCCCCGCTGTGTCGAGGACTCGCTGGAGGTACCCCTCGGGCACCTCCGCCTGGGCGTCGATCCGGACGACAAGATCACCGGCCGACGCAGCGATCGCCCGGTTGAGCCCCGTCGGGGTGAGCCCAGAAGGATTGTCGATCCGGCGAACCCTTGGATCCCGCTCCGCCCATGCGTCGACCCGGGCCACGGTGTCATCACGAGACGGCCCAACAGCAACGACGACGTCGAACTCACGCTCGACCTGCTGAGTCAGCACGGCCGAAAGGCAGCTGTCGATCACCTCGGCGGCGTCACGGGCGGGGATCACGACCGAGAGCGACAGAGGCGGGGTGCTGAGGTCGGTGGTCACCGGGCGGATCGACGAGCCATCACGACAATGGTCTCGAGCATGATCATGAGGTCGAGCACCGGCGACCAGTTCACGATGTACTGCAGGTCGTGACCGAGCTTGTAGCCGGGATCGGTCTGATAGTGACCTCGGATCTGAGCAAGCCCGGTGATACCGGGTGGCATGTCATGACGCCGGTTGTAGCCGGGCAACAGTTCCCCGAATCGGTCCACGAACTCGGCCCGCTCGGGGCGAGGTCCCACCAACGACATCTCGCCCCGCAGGACATTCCACAGCTGCGGCAACTCGTCGAGGCGGGCTGCTCGGAACCAACGCATGCCAGCGAGCACCCGGGGGTCGTTCTCGGTCGCAAGCGTTGCACCGGTCACCGCCTCGGCGTCACGGATCATCGTGCGGAACTTGAGAACCTCGAAGACCTCCCCGCGGTGTCCGACCCGCTCCTGGCGATAGATGATGCCCCGACCGGCCCGGGAGACGACATAGAGGGCAGCGAGCCCGACGACGAGCACGATCACGGGGAGGGCAACGAGCAGGAGTACGAGGTCAAGGAGCCGCTTGAGTCGGAGCCGGTACCGCGGGACGGCGTGCGTGCGGAGCGTGACAAACGGCATCCCGGCGATCTCGCGGCTGCGCTGGAGACCAAGCAGCGTGTCGACCGGCTGCACCCGGCGGTAAACGCCAATCAGGCGCCGTTCGAATTGATCAAGCGGAGACGGGTAGATCTCTTCAAGCCGATCACCACCCAACAACAACACGTCGGTGGCATTCACGGCGTCGACCGCGGCGAGCAGCCCGCTCGTTGTCGGGGCCGCGCCCGCGACGGTGGCATCGGATCCCGAATCACCGAGATGACGCCGGGCCAACTCGGTGTCATCGGGGGAGCCGACCAGGAGCACGCTCGGTGCGCCGAAACGACGGCTGCGGATCCGGCGAGCGAACCACCGATTGAAGGTGACGAGCGCCGACCCGACGAAGAAGAGCACCAGCAGGTTGCCGCGGGGCATGAGGTAGCGCCCGGTGACGAGGGCAACCGCTGCGCTCGTCAGGATTGCGATGCCGGTGAGAAGGGTGGCCTTTGGCAGCCACGGCGGGCTCCCAAGCCGCTGCTCGTACTCGTACATTCCGCCGAAGTAGTACACGACGATGTGGATCGCGGTGGCAAGCGAAAACCCAAGGAGGTAGTGCGAGAGCGGAAAGGTCGGCCAGTCGAAGCCGAAGCGTGCCATCGTGATCACGTGCATCACCACGAACAGCGAGATGCTGTCGATCACGTGGAGGTAGCGAAATCCGAGCGCGCGGAGACGGGGCATCACGATGCCCGAGTCAGGTTCCTCGGTGGCGGGGAGCGGAGCGGGATGGGTGCGCATGATCAGGGCCGACGCGGCGCCAACAGGATAGTCGGCCCCTCAGCCCTCCCCAGAGCGACACGCCTCGCGGAGGTGCTGGAGTGCTCGGTTGGTGGCGCCGGTGGACGACCGCACCGCACCGCCGGACGGGACGGGCGGCACTGCGACGACCTCATCCCAGGAGCCGAACCCGGTGACGTGCGCCTCGAGGCCGTCGGTTGCCGCCAGCGAAGCGAGCTTCGCTTGGCGGACGTCGGCGAGCACCGGCACCCCAGCCGCAGCGGCGACGAGCACAGCGTGGTAGCGCGAAGCGACCACGACGGCCGCAGAGCGCACCGCATCCAGAGCCCCGCCGGCAGGAACAATCTCAGCGTTCGGGAGCTCTGCGGCGATCAGTCGGGCGTATCGCTCGTCGCGGGCACCACGGAAGGCAGCAAGACGAATCGGGCCGCCGACAGCGGCATGGAGTCGCGTGAGGCCAGCGACCACCGGTGCGATGTCGTCAGAGACGAGCCGACGACGACCCGGACGCCACGAACCCGGCCCGGCGACAGGACCGAGCGCCACTGTCAGACCCTGCCCCACCACCGGGTCGGGATGAAGCAGTTCCCAGGCAAGGTCGAGATCGATCTCGGCGTCGAGTCCGGCGCTGTCCATCGCAGCCGCGGAGTACTCGTCTCGCACAACGATCGGCGCACCGGCGAGCGCGAGGCGCAACAACCGCTTGGAGAGTGAGCGGCGGAGCGGATCAGCGCCAAGACCGAGGCCGGCGACGGGCCGACGACGAAGCCGGGCGATCAACGCTGGCAGGAGGTGGGCCGGCAACGACCACACGCTGGAGTGATCCTGGACAATCCCACCGGGACCGAGCACGACGGCATCGGCGGTGATCGCCATCCGCACCGACGCAAGCCCCCGGCCCGAGACCAAGATTTCGCCGTGAGCTGAAACCGTCGCGTCAGGCGAAACGGAGCGAATGACGGGATCAAGACCGGCTGAGCGCAAGCGGGCAATCATCACCTCAGTGAGGAGTTCATCGCCGACGTTGCCGGCTCCAGACCAGCCGCACACCAGAACACGGGGACGGACCGTCACTTCGAAAACGGTAGCTGCCTCAACGGCGAGAACCGGCCATCCATGCCGTCTCCGGCCGAACAGACGCCGGCTGATCCCGAATTTTCCTCGGGTCTAGAACATCACGGTCTCGGGGAGCTCCACTCCCGGACCCCAGGCCCCGGCAGTGTTCACCAGCCGCCAGATGAAGGTAATCACCTGGGCTCGGTTGACGAGGTCGTCAGGCGAGAAGGTCGTCGGTGACGTGCCCGTCGTGATCTCGTTGTCCGCCATCCAGGCGACCGCTCGCGCGAAAAACACGTTGTCGGGCACATCGGCGAACACGCCGAAGGTTCCGGGCGGTTCGCCGGCGAGACGCCACAGGAAGGTCGCCATGACACCCCGGCTGACCATGCCGTCAGGTCCGAACGTGGTTGGGGTCATCCCGACCGTGATCCCCGACTCCTTCGCCCAAGCAACAGCGTCGGTGTAGTACTGCCCCTCAGGCACATCGGCGAAGCCGGATGGCCCACTCGGCGCTGGTGAACCCATCAACCGCCACAGGAAGGTGACGGCTTGTGCCCGATTGAGCGTGATGCCGGGGCCGAACCGATCGTCGCCCACGCCGGTGGACACGCCGGTGTGCTTCGCCCAGTCGGCGGCTGCGACCCAGAAACCGTCGAGCGCATCATCGAAGGGGTCGAACGAGACGGCGGCACTGAGGCGCAGCTCGGGATATCGCTCGTGGCGATCACCCTCCACGGCGGTGAAGCGCTCGACCATGACACCGGTGGTGCGCAGCAGCTCCTCATAGCGATCCAGGCTCCACTCCGTCTGGGTGCCTGCGAGCAGGGCGAAGGCACCAGCGACATGGGGCGCCGCCATCGACGTGCCGTCGAGGGAGGCAAAACCTGAACCAGGCGTAACCGCCGACATGATGTCGAAGCCGGGCGCCACGATGTCGAGAGTTCCTTCGTACTGGGTGAAGCCCGTGAGTTCGGGGGTTGAGTCCTGAGCGAGGCCACGACCGGGCGAACGTTCGGTTGCGCCGACGGAGAACACGCCAGGGAGACAAGCGGGGAACGCCACCGGGAGGAGACCCGCGCTGGCGGAATTGCCGCTCGCCGCGACGACCGCGACGCCCGCATCGGCGAGGGCGGCGATTGCGGCCTCCCAGGCCACATTGCGGCAGGGACCTGGGTCCACATCGGTGCCGAGGCTCAGGTTTACCGCAACGATGTTGTAGGTTTCGGCGACCGTCAGCACCCAGTTGAGGGCATCGAGGACGTCAGGCGACATGATGGCCCCGCTGTTGTCGGCGACCCGCACGGCGACGAGGTCGACACCCGGAGCCACCCCCGGAACGGCATCGTCGGAGGATCCGACGATGCCGGCGACATGGGTGCCGTGGTAGCAATCCGCCGCAGGGCACGGCTGGGCGGCGCCGGGCCCAACCGCGGTGCGAGCACCGCCACTGGAGGGGCAGACGCCGTTGATCGTGTCGAGAAAGCAGGCCTCGGCAACGATGCGGTCGCCGAACGCCGGGTGGTTACGGTCGACACCCGAGTCGATCACGACGACGGCCGCACCGGCGCCGGTGTGGCCCTGAAGGTTGACGAGGTTGGCTTCCACCGCGGTCGTCGACTCGTCGAGGAAGAGGTGAAGTGGCCGCGCAACCGAATAGCCCTCGATCGCGCCGCTCGCCTTGAGTTCGGCGAGTCGCTCCGCTGTGGCTTCGACGGTTACCAGACCAAGACGGTCGAGTCGTCCGACAACCGTGACATCAGCGGCAAAAAGCGAGGCGGCACCTGTGTCGCTCAGCACGATCGTCGCCCGCACGAGCTGCGACGCTTCCTTGTCGTCGAGCGTCGCCGCACCCGTCGAAGCGGCGACAGGACCAGCGACGGTGAGCAAGAGCATCACCAAGGCCAACAGGGAGTTCCGGAGGGGCATAAGGTCCTGACGAATCGGCGTGACCTGCTCACGATCGCCCTCCCGGGGGTGGTCGATGTCAGCTACGCCCAATCGTAGGGCGTGAACAACGCTCGATGCGGGCGCCCCAGATCACTCGCCGCCACCACTTCACCAAATGTGTCGACTAGGTTACGGAATCGCTGTGAGCGGTCCGCCGATGGGAAAGCCGGGATGTTCCGGGAACGACTCAGTCGAATTCTGATCCTCAGTCTCCTCACCAGCGTCGTCGTGGCCGTCCCGGGTCAGGCGTTGGCACAGGACGACGACGCCACGATCTTGTTCGAAGGTGGCGGCTGGGGTCACGGTGTGGGCATGAGCCAGTACGGCGCCCTCGGCCGGGCCGAAGCGGGCATGGTCGCCGAGGACATCCTCGAGTACTACTACGAAGGCACCATCGTCGAGGACCGGAGCGACATGATCGCCGAGTACGTCGGCGACGGGATCCGGGTCAACCTCGGCCAGGGCCGCCCGAGTGAGATTCGCATCACCATCGACGAGACCCGCGGCGCACCGGGCACACTCACCGTCGATATCGACGAAAAGGACCCGATTTCCGAAACCACGGCGTCGAGCACGGTGTACCTGCGTCAGGGAGCGCAGGTCGGCGACAGCCTCGACGGCAGCCTCGACACGTGGCGGTGGGTGCAGGAACTCGACAACGGCGCCGACAGCTGCTTCGGATGTGTCGATGACACGCCCGTCGTCACCTGGTCCGAGGACAGTGTCGTCGGCATCGGAGAGATCATCGGATCGTCGGACGGCAAACCGGTTTTCGAGTACGGCACCCACGACGTCGGGGCCCTGCACTTCGTGAGTCGCGACGTCGACGACACCGACGGCGCGTTCGTCGTGCTCGCCCTCCCCCTCGACGCCTACCTTCACGGCTTGGCCGAAATGCCGGCCAGTTGGCATCCGGAGGCGTTACGAGCCCAAGCGATCGCTGGTCGTAGCTACGCCGTTCACCGGGCAATCAGCCGAGAGAGCGCCGCCTTCGACGTCTATAACAGTGTGCAGGACCAGGTCTACGCCGGCTTTGACGCCAAGTCCGAGGGCCGCATCACCGCCGCCAACACCTCATCAAATCTGGTCGTCACCGGCGACGACCAGATCATCCAAACCTTCTACTCGTCGAGCAACGGCGGCTACACCGAATCGACCGAGAACTCCTCAGCGTTTGGGGCCGCCGACCCATGGCACGTCTCCAAACCCGACCCCTTCGACGCCGCCCCCGATGAGAACGGCGATCCCCAGAACCCGTTCGCCTTCAAACGGTTCGAGTTCACCGTCGAGGAGGTCTCGCGCTGGCTCGCCGACTACAGCTCAGCCGACCTCGACGTCGGCACCGTCTTGAAGATCACCGTCGACGATCTCCCGCCATCGGGACGCATCACCAACGCCCTCGTCACCGTGTACGGAACCGACCGAACCCTCGAGGTCCGAGGCGTCAACGGCGACGGCGGCAACAGCACCGACGGTCCACCGTTCGGGCTGCGATTCCAGGCTGCCATCCAGCGCGGCTGCCAGGACGACTACGGCGGGGGCGGCCTCACCTCCCAGTGCCCGAGTTCGAGCAACTTCAGCACCGTCGGATTCATCGACATCACCACCGCCGACTACTTCTACGAACCGGTGTTGTGGATGGCCGATGAGGACATCACCGAGGGCGTCGCCGAGAACGAATTCGGCCCGGATCTCGAAGTTACCCGCGCCCAGTTCGCTGCCTTCGTGCATCGCTTTGCGGGCGAACCAGTGCCGATCGAACCCAACGGCTTCAACGACGTACCAGACGGTGCCTGGTTCGACGCTCCAGTCTCCTGGATGAAGGAGAACGGCATCACCACCGGCACCTCCCCGACCACGTACTCCCCTGGAATGTCCGTCACCAGGGGTCAGTTGGCGACCTTCCTTTACCGTCTCGCCGGCAAACCTTCAGTCGAGTCATCGGAACAGTTCGATGATGTCCCGCCCGGCCAGTACTTCACCGATGCCGTCGCCTGGATGGTCACGTTCGGCATCACCAACGGTACGGGCCCCACGACCTTCTCTCCCGACGAGTTGGTGACCCGAGGCCAGATCGCGGCCTTCCTTTACCGTCTCGCCGGTCTCCCGGAGGCGTTCGCCGAGGGCACCGAGCTCCCGGCAAAGATGCGCGTCGACTGAACTGCGGCTGGGGTCAGCTTCACCGCACAACCATCCCGCTACCGTCGTCACGATGCTCCAGAGGATGCAAGCGCTGCTCGAACGTCGGGCGCGGCCCCTTCCAGACCGCTACCGGCGCCCGATCCTCGCGTTCGCCACGATCGCCCTCAGTCTTGCGATGGTCTGGGCCTGGAACCGGGCCGAACTCACCATCGACGACCTCTCATGGACGCCACTCGCTGCCCTCGCCTTGATCGCCGCGCCAGCGAGCCTGCTTCTGAAGGCGGCTGAGTTCGTCGTCGCCGCCCGGATTGCTGGTCAACGGCCCAACGCGCGACGTGCCATGGAGACCGCCGTGGTGTCCTCCGCCGCCAATCTGTTGCCACTCCCCGGCTCGCTCCTCGTCACCGTGAAGGCCCTCGCCGACGGCGGGGCCGGGTATGGCGGTGCGGTCGCCGCAAGCTCTGTGCCGGGCATCGCCTGGCTCGGCATCACCGGGGTCGCCGGAGGCTTGGCGCTCGTTGTCGAAGGCGCCACGGCGGTCGGCCTGATCGTGCTCGCCGGCGGGGCAGCTGCACTCGTCGGAGCTGGCGCCATTTTTCGCTCGACCGGACCAAACGACGGGCGACCGGCCCTTCTTCTCACGATCGTCGTCGTCGAGACGGGCTGGCTTGCGGTGAGCGGACTTCGCTTCACCCTCGCCGCGGCAACAATTGGCGTTGATCTCACCCTCCCACAGGCACTGGCCTTGTCCGTCGCCGGCGCAATCACGGTGGCAATCGGGTTCTTCCCCGGCGGTCTCGGCATCCGCGAGGCCCTGATCGCCGCACTCAGCCCGCTGATCGGGTTGGATCTCCAGGTCGGCGTGCTGCTCGGGGCCATCGACCGGGTGGTGTGGCTCGGCTTCCTCGCCCTCGCTGGCCTGGGACTCGCAGGCGGCCGGCGACACACCAGCGCCGTCTCGGAGCGTTAGGTCAGCGACGACATCCGACCTGCGGCCCGGTGTCGAGCGAACTCGATACGCAGCAGCACACCCTGCGCAATCGCACCGGCCGTGGTGGCGGCGAGGAGGCCGACCTCGACCTGCAGGAACGGCTCGTTTGGGAGCTGCAGTGCAATCGGAAAGACGATGACGGCGACCACGAAGCCGACGATGGCCAGCCGGGTGTGGTTGAGCGCAACCAGGCCGAGCGAGAGCGACAGCATCAACATGAGGCCGCCGCCCGATGCCGCAAGCAGGCCCATGTCGCGGCTGCCGAGTTGGTCAGAGAATGCCGTCTCGACGACCCACGGCCCCACCACTGCGATCGCAGCTGTGGATCCTGCCGCGACGACCGCCACCGCAGCGACCAAGCGAAGCTGGACCTCTCGGAAACCGTCGAGGTCGTCATCGGCGGCTCGGGCGGCGAGCGCCGGGAGCAGCGAGGCTTTCACCGCTTGGAAGAAGAAGAGCGGGATCCGGGAGATGATCAGGCCGTTGAGGAAAACGCCCGGTGCCTCCTCGCCGAGTTCATCTCCGATGATGGCGAGCGCGACAGGGCCAACGTTGAGGAGGAAGGCCTCCGAGATCGACGTAGCCAGCAGGAGACCGAGTGCCGGGGTGAGCTCGTTGAGATGAGAAGGAGGACCCGGGTTGACGAAGGGCCGAACCGTAACGCCCGCCGCGAACGTGCCGAGGACAAAGGCTGCAGCCAGCGTGATCGCATACGCACCGACAAGTTCGATACCGAGAATCACAAGCCCACCGGCGATCAGCATGCGGCTGATGCCCTCAGCGGCAAAGTACCGGCCGTACTCAGTGAAAAGGTGGCGGCCCGACAGGATGCCGCGACAGAGTTCCGCGAAGGCAAACGCAGCGAGTCCGAACAGCAGTGCGGCGAGCAAATCGGCCCGGTCGTCAAGCATGCCCGACAGCCCCAAAGGCCACGCGACAAGCACACCGGTGAAGACGAGGGCGAGGAAACCAGTGCCGATCTTGGCGGCCTGGCGCAGCACCGGGGCACTTCCCTGCCCGAGCGAACCGCGAGCCGCCGTCGCCCGGGCGACCTCCTGCTCGAGCGGTTGGAAGAGCCCGGGCCCGAGGATGTACACGAGCGACCAGACGACAGCGAGGCCGCCGTAGGCCTCGTCGCCCACCGCACGTCGGGCGAGAACGAGGAACCCGTACGTGCTTATGCCGTTGATCGCCAGGCCGAGCGCGATGGCAGGAGTGCCATCGGGCAACGGGCTGCGTTCACGCATGCGCTCGAGGAACGGGCTGATGGCAGGACTCCAGGTCGACGGACGGCCCGAAATCAGGGCCGCCTGAGCGTATCGGCCGAGGTCGCAGTGATCGCGGTTTTCGTCGTCAAGCGCCTCGGACGGACGGCATACACAGACCCTCCAGATCGACCACATCGACGCGGTCGCGGTTCTCCCAGGTGACCACGTTGTCAGGGTTCGCCTTCAGGGTGAACTCTCGGAACGACAGATCGAGCGCGTCGAACACGAGGAGGCGGCCCCGAAGCGGTTCACCGATGCCGAGCACCAATTTGAGCGCCTCAAGCGCCTGAAGGCTGCCGATGATGCCAGGGAGCACCCCGATCACGCCGGCCTCGGCGCATGACGGAGCGAACTCCGGCGGCGGGGGCTCGGGCAGCATGTCGCGATAGGTCGGGCCCTGCCGGGGGTCGAAGACGGTGACCTGTCCCTCAAATCGGAAGATCGAGCCGTGCACCACGGGAATACCGAGCTTTACAGAGGCATCGTTGAGGAGGTACCGCGACGGGAAATTGTCAGCGCCGTCGATGACGACGTCGTAGCCGTCGATCACATCGAGCACGTTGTCGGCGCTCAAGCGCATGTCGTAGGTGTTGACCGTGACGTACGGGTTCAACGCCGCAATCGATGCCCGGGCTGAGTCGACCTTGCGCTCGCCGACCTGGTCGAGGCGATGGATGACCTGACGCTGCAGGTTCGATTCGTCGACCTCGTCCATATCGATGATGCCGAGCGTGCCGACCCCTGCAGCGGCGAGATACAACGCAGCGGGTGAGCCCAGGCCACCAGCGCCAAGCAGGAGCACCTTGGCGTCGAGAAGAGCGAGTTGCCCCTCCTCCCCCACCTCCGGCAAGAGCAGATGGCGTTGGTAACGGTTACGTTCAGCCGGGCCGAGCGAGCGCGGACGAGTCCAGGGCTTGCCGGCGTCTTTCCAGCCGTTGAAGCCGCCGTCCATCGACACGACGTTCGTGTAACCGAGCTGCTGAAGGGTCTGAACGGCAAAGGCCGATCGGGCGCCTCCGGCGCACATCACAACCATCGGCTGGTCGTGATCGGGCACTCGCTGTTCGATCACGGTCTCGAGGGTGCCGCGGGGGATGTGGAGCGAGCCGGGGATCGCACCCTGGTCGTGCTCGTCGGGCTCGCGAACGTCGAGCAGGAGGTGACCCGTGTCGAGCAACTGCGCGCCACCGACGATGTCGACCTCGTTGATCTCGGCCTTGGCGGCCCGAAGGAGCTCCCGGAAGCTGGCCATACGTCAGGCTACGGCGCGAACGATCCGGGGCAGCGTCTCGGAGATCCCGGCGTGGAGCACGACATCGGCGATCGGATCGAACACCGTCGCCTCACCGTTGAGGATGATCACCTTGGAGCCGGTCTGGTGCGCAACCTTGATCGTCTCGTTGATCGGGAACACTGCCAGCGAAGTCCCGACCGCAAGGAAGAGATCGCACTCCACCGCCGCGCGTTCGGCCCGCTGAAGATCCTCGGCAATCAGGCTCTGTCCAAAGCTGATCGTGGCGGATTTGAGAATCCCCCCACAGTTCGGGCACGGCGGATCGGCCTCACCGGCCCGGACCCGGTCGAGTACGACCTCCATGTCGTCGCGATAGTCGCACTCGAGACAGGCGACCTTGCGGGTGGTGCCGTGGATCTCGACGACTCGTTCCGGGGAGGAGCCCGCTCGCTGGTGCAGTTCGTCGACGTTTTGCGTGATGAGGGTGTGGAGCTTCTCTCGCCGCTCCAACTCGACGAGCGCCTGATGGCCGGCGTTCGGGTCAACGTTGGCCCACAACGACCCCTCGGCTCGTTGGGCCCAGTTGGCGCGCCGCACCGCCGGGTCACCGACATAGAAGTTGATGTTCGATGCCCGCTCGGCAGCGGGGTCCTTCGTCCAAAGTCCGTTCGGGCCGCGAAAGTCGGGAATGCCGGAGTCGGTGGAGATACCGGCACCGGTCAACACGGTGATCGCCCGAGCCTCGTCGATGAGGCTCCGCGCGGCATCGATCGACTCGTCGAAGGTGTCCATAGCGGCATCGTAGATCGGCGTTGACGATCTCGAACTCGCCGATCCCGAAACGACGACAGCCACCTCTTGACAGCTGTGTTTGGAATGGTATGAAATGCAATCAACTTCCCTCGTCATCGCCACACTGACAGGAAGCCTCATGTCCAACCCACTCGCCGAGTCCCCGTCTGGCTCGACCATCCAGCAGCCGCCGCTCCATGTGCTGCGCTGGCACGATCCGCTGATCGATCGGCTCGGCCACGATCCCCGCTCCCGCTATGTCGAGCGGTTCTGGCTGGGGATTCTCGGCCCCTCGACCACCCTCGTACTAGGGGGTTCGCCGATGCGCTCGACGAACACGGCGGCGTGGCCCATCTCAATCTCACAGCGGTTGCCGCCCAGATCGGAGTCGGTCACCGAGGCGGGCGCAACAGCCCGCTCTCCCGGTCGATTCAGCGGGCGATCCGGTTCGGGGCAGCCCGATCAGCCGGTGCCGACTCGATCGAGGTCCGCCATCGTCTCGCTCCCCTCAACCGCAGCCAGATCGAGCGCCTGCCTCTCGCCCTCCAGGCTGAGCACCAGCACCTCCACGAGCAGCCGGTCACTGCCGGTCCGGCTCGTTCGCGGGCACGCCGCCTGGCGTTGAGTCTGATCGAATGCGGCGACGGCTTCGCCGAGACCGAACGTCAGCTCGATCAATGGCGGGTCCCTGGGCCGATCGCGGCCGAGGCGGTCAACTGGGCCTGGGAGCGCCATCGAATCGCGGCCGAACACGGGCCCGAAGCGGCCTAAGGCACCATCCTCAGGCGGCCACCTACGGCTCGTGATCCCGCGGGTGGCCCTTCGGGGCCGCCCTGCTCCGCTATAGGGCGGTGAAGTTGGCGGCCAGTTCGGCGAGCAACCGCACGCCGAAGCCGGTGCCTCCCTTGGTGATCTCGGCGTCATCGCTGTCGGTGAACGCCGGACCGGCGATGTCGAGGTGCGCCCACGGGATCCCTTCAGCGACAAACTCCTGGAGGATCAGACCAGCGGTCAGTGCCCCACCGTGCGGACCACCGATGTTCTTCATATCGGCGACCGACGACTCGACCTGCTTGCGGTAGTCGACTGGCAGCGGAAGGTGCCAGACCCGTTCACCGGTCAGGTCTGATGCCGCCTCGATCTGCTCGATCCACGAATCGTTGTTGCCCATCAAGCCGGCGATCTTCGGGCCGAGGGCGACCATGCACGCACCGGTGAGGGTTGCGAGATCGATCATCGCGTCGGGCTTGGCCTCCGAGGCGAGCGACAGCGCATCGGCGAGGATCAGGCGACCCTCTGCATCGGTGTTGAGTACTTCGATGGTCTTGCCGTTGCGGATCTTGAGCACATCACCCGGACGGGTGGCGTCACCGCCGAGCATGTTGTCGGTCATGGGAACGAAGGCCCGAACGCGACAGCCGACCCCGAGGTCCTTGAGCACCGACATCGCCCCGATCACCGCAGCGGCGCCGCCCATGTCGCACTTCATCGTCATCATGCCGGCGCCGGTCTTGATCGAAAGACCACCGGCATCGAAGGTGATGCCCTTCCCGATCAACGCAAGGGTGCCCTTCGGCTTCGACTTCGGGGTGTACGTGAGTTCGACGAAGCGAGGCGGCTGGGTCGAGCCGCGGTTCACGCCGAGGAGGCCGCCGAGCTTGCCCTTCTTGATCGCCGCCTCGTCCCACACCTTGACGGCAAGGCCCTGCTCTTTGGCCACCGCCTGAGCACGACGGGCGAACACGGCCGGCGTGAGGACGCCGCCGGGTTCGTTCACGAAGTCCCGGGCGAGCATCTGGCCCCGGGCAATCGCAGCACCACGATCGAGCGCCGCCTGGTTCTTCGCACCGGCGCCACCGGCGACCTCGACGGCCGCGAGCTTCGATGGCTTGGCATCGGACTTGTAGGTGGTGAACGTGTAGGTCGAGAGGGCAACGCCCTCGACCAGCGCTTGGCGAGCAGCCGCACCGTCGAGTTCGGTCTCGGGCAACTCGATACCGAGCTTGCTGTAGCGACCGAACCTGCGGCCGACTGCGGCGGCCGCGCGCCGAACCGCATCGGTGTCGACATCGGCGGCATCGCCGATACCGATCAGTGCCTCGGTGCGCTTGCCATCCGGGTGAACGTGCGTGTCCCCCGGCTTCCCTACGAAGCCGGCCGACGAAAGTTGACCGTCCGGGATGCCTGCAACACCGGCCTCGACCGCATCGGTCGTGACGATGCGGACACGGACCTTGGTGGACTTGGGGATGGATCGGGTGGCGGTGAAGGTGATGGCCATCCGGCGAGCGTAGTCACCCGACGCCTCAGCCCGGGTGCTGGGCCCGCCCCTTCGACCGGCGACGACGGCGCGTCAGGCGAGCGAGACGTACCACGAACGAAGCACGTCGAAGGCAAGCTTCTTCTCGCCCTCCTCGCTGACCAACCCCTTGCGGTTGTAACCGTCCTGGATGCCGGGCAGAACCCGCATCGGCGTGCGGAAGTCTTTCAGGATCCACGGACTCAGGCCGGCGCAGTCGTCGTTGGCGGCGATCATCTCGATCTGGGCCTCGTACACGGCAGCCTGGAACTCCTCCGTCCAGATCTCGCCGTCGTCGCCGTGGTTGCCGTGCTTCGCGCCGGCCCCGAGTTCGCTGAAGATGATCGGTTTCCCCCACTCCGATGTCCAACGCTTCGAGGCGATCTCGGCACGCTCGCCGTAGTACCAGCCGTAGTACTGGTTCACGCCGATCACATCGATCAGCTCGCCGAGCGGGTCCTCGATATGAGTCTCAATGCCCTGCCCTGGCAGCGTGAAGAGCGCGCAGGTGACGAGGCGGGTGGGGTCGAGCGAGCGCACCCGCTCGATCAAGGAACCGATGAACGCCGTGCGTTCGTCGCCGGGGAACGTCTCGTTCGCGACCGACCAGAGCACGACCGACGGGCGGCAGCGATCACGCACCACGAGTTCGTTGGTCTGCTCGAGCGTGTTGGCCAGTGTGGCCTCGTTGGACCACTCGATACCCCAGTAGACGGGAAGTTCGACCCAGGCGAGTAGCCCTCGCTTGTCGGCCTCCGCGACCATCGCCTCGTCGTGTTGATAATGCGCCAACCGAACGAAGTTGGCACCGAGTTCCTCGGCCCACTCGAACAACGTGGCGGCGTCCTCGGCCCCCGAGGCCCGCTTGCCGCCGGTCGGGCCTTCGGCATGCATCGAGATGCCTTTCAGGAAAACCACCTCGCCATTGACGACGATGTCTCTCCCCTGCGTCTCAACGGTGCGAAAGCCGACCGAATCGACCACACGGTCGGCGCCCGCCTCGAAAACGATCTCGTACAGCCGAGGGGTGCCCGGGTGCCAGCGCTCGTGTTCGGGAACGTCCGCTGCCGAAACGGTGAAGCGCTCGTTGGCCTTCACCTCCAGTGACCATCCGAGCTCGGCGATCTCGAGACGAGCCGTGGTCGGGCCATCACCGTCGACATTGACTTCACCGACGAGCGAGCCGTCGGCGGCCATGGTGAGCCAGGCGCTGGAGATGAACGTGCTCGGAACCCTGACGAGGTCGACGCTGCGGTGGAGGCCACCAAAGTTGAACCAGTCGGTGCGCATTGCCGGAACTCGCTCGGGCTTACGGATGCAGTCGACGAGCACGACCAGCGAGTGCTCACCTGCGCCGATACGGCCGGTGACCTCGACAGCGAACGGGCCGTAGCCACCTTCATGCGACGCGAGCACGTCGCCATCGAGATAGATCGTGCACGAGTGGTTGACCGCACCAAAGTGGACGAACGTGCGACCCGACTCCTCCTCGGTCGTCGAGAAGCGTCGGCGGTACCAGAGCGAGGCCTCGTAGTAGTGCAACTCGGGAATCTGGGTGTTCCAGTCGCCGGGCACCTCCAGATCGAGCGAACCGTCGAAGTCGTATTCGATGCGTTCAGCCGGATGCTGGGGCTTGCGGTCGCGGAACCAGCCATCCTTGGCGGGCCCGAGGATGCTGAACCCGCCCACGTCGTACGGGTCGGGGATGGCCTTCCACGTGCCGTCGAGCGAGGTGGTCTCCCCCGCTGCCCGGCGGCTCAGGAGGTGGCTCAGTGAGGTGGTTCCGGTGGTCGCCATGCCCGGAAGGTAGTGGTGCCATCACCGACGCGCCGCATGCTCGGCGAGCAGGTCACGGCGAAAGGAGCACGCGGGCGACGATGTCTTGCCCGAAGCCGGTGAGGATCGCCAGGTACATGAGACCGGTGGCGGCCATCACGGCGGAGTACTGGCGCTCCTTAAGCGCAAGCCGACACACGAGAATCAGTGCGCCCGTTCCCAGCACGGACGCGACCCAGAACCAGCCGAGCAGTCCGTTGTACGCGTCATCGATGTCGCCGTTGAGCACCGACCACATACCGGTCGGGATCACGAAGACGATCGTCTCGGGCAACCAGAGGATCTGCGCCCATCTGACCTGTTCGAGGATCGGCGCTCGGGCCAGGCCGGGCTGCACGAGGTACCAGTGGCCGAGCAGCATCGCGTCGGAAAGCACCCCGAGAAAGAGTGCCGAGGTGACGCCCCGCAGGATCGACAGGAGTTCGACACCTTCGGCCGAACCGGCCTCCCACGAAGCGACGACAACGGCGATCATGCCGACGATCGCGGCGATGAGATCGAGACTCGGTGGGAACTCCTCTGCGCTCTTGTCGAAGCGCTGCTCCTCACGGTCAATGCCGGTCATGGCGGCGACCCGAGCACTCCGGCGTTCGACGACCTCGCGCTGACCGGCCACGCCCGCGGACTTGCGGGCGACCGAAACGATCAGGGCGACGATGCCGGCCGCCATGAACGCCATCGTCATGATCTCGCGTTCCCAGGTCGGCGACGTGAAGAACGCTGCCGCCAACGAGAGGGCGCCGAGGCCGAGGAAGGTCAGTCGCTGCAGCCAGCCGTAGCCGAGGCCGACCTCGCGCCGACGCGTGGTGACCCAGAGAAACAGCCAGCCGCCGGCGGCCCACTGCAGGAGCACGGTTGCGCCGTCGAGTTTGATCACCGGACGAATGCGCCAGCGGCGCCGGCAAGGAGCCGACCGGGAAGCACCGGGCCGACTACCGTGGGGATGACGTTGCGGACGGGGCGCAGCGAGGGCGCCGGAGGGCGACTCATCCGAGAACGGCGAGGTGGTGGTCGGCGCGGTTGAGCGGGTCGGGGCCGTCGTCGGCGGCGGCGACGATGTCCTCCAGGCGCATCCCCCACTTCCCCTCGATATAGATCCCGGGCTCGACCGAGAACGCATTTCCGTGGGCGAGCGGTTGGGTGTTCCCCTCGACGATGTAGGGATCCTCGTGCGCCTCGACGCCGATGCCGTGGCCGGTTCGGTGAACGAAGTACGAACCGAAACCCGCATCGACGAGCCGCTGCCGGGCAGCACGATCGACGTCCTGACACGGCGTGCCCACCGTGGCGGCTCGTACCGCAGCGGCCTGGGCCTCATGGAGCACGGCGTACGCCTCGAGGTATTCGCGGTCGGGGCGATCGTCGGTCCAGATGTTGCGAGTGATGTCGGAGCAGTAGCCGATGCCATCGTCGCCGATCATCGTGCCGCCGAAGTCGCAGAGCACTGGTTCCCCGGCCCGGATGACCCGCTCACCGGCGTGATGATGGGGGCTGGCGGCGTTCTCCCCGGCAGCGACGATGGCGAAATTCACGCGATCGTGGCCCTCCTCGAGGATCTGGCGCCCGAGTTCGGCCGAGACCGCCGCCTCGGTCTGCCCGACGAGCGGGATCTCGCCACGCTGCAGCCTGGTGGCGATCCGGTCGACGGCAGCGCCGGCCTCGCGTAGACGGGCGATCTCCTCGGCGTCCTTCACCTGACGGATCGGACTCGTGATGCTCGATGCCCGACAAAACGAGGTGTTGGGCATCTGGTTGGTGAGATCGACGAGAAAGCCCGCCCACATGTGATCACCGATGGCGACCGTGTCGGCGGCGCCTGCGAGGTCGGCGATCTTCGCGATCGGATCCTCGGTTTCGCCCCACGGCGCAACCGAGAAGATCTCGGGCCGTTCGTGAACGCGGGCGCGCTCGAGGCCCGGGATGACGAGTGTGGCATCGCCCTCCCGAGGCACGACGAGCATGGTGATGCGTTCGAGCGGCATCGCTTCATAGCCGCAGAAGTACGGGAGGTCACTGCCCACCGACAACATGAGCACGTCGACGCCGTCGGCCTCCATGCGGGCCCGGGCTCGGTCCAAGCGACTTGCGAACATGTGGGGTGAGGCTAGACGCATCCTCTGCTTCATTCGGCGTCCGGGATGCGTACGATCAGACGATGACCGATCACGAGTGGGGCTTTCGCACCCGGGCTCTCCACGCGGGCGCCCGCCCCGACCTCACCACCGGGGCCCGGGCCGTCCCAATCTTCCAGACCTCGTCGTACGTGTTCGAGGACACGGCCGACGCCGCTGATCTCTTCGCCCTCCAGAAGTACGGGATGATCTACAGCCGCCTCGGCAACCCGACCGTCTCGGCGTTCGAGGAGCGCATGGCGAGTCTCGACGGCGCCCTGGGTGCCGTTGCGGCCTCATCGGGCCACGCCGCAGAGTTCCTCGCCATCGCCACCCTCGCAGAGGTCGGCGATCACATCGTGTCGAGTAGCCACCTCTACGGGGGCACCATCACGATGTTCTCGAACACGCTCGGACGCTTCGGCATCGAGACGACGTTTGTCGATCCGACCGACGTCGACGGCTTTGCCGCTGCCATCCAACCGAACACAAAGGTGCTGTTCACCGAGACGATCGGCAACCCGTCCGGCGCGATCGCCGACATCGAGGCACTTGCCGACGTCGCCCACTCGAACGGCCTCCCTCTGGCAATCGACTCGACGTTCTCGACGCCGGCGCTGTGCCGCCCGATGGAATGGGGCGCCGACATCGTCGTGCACTCCGCCACCAAATTCATCGGTGGTCATGGCACCTCCCTCGGCGGGGTGGTGACCGAAGCCGGCACCTTCGACTGGGGTTCGGGGCGGTTCGCGAACATGACCGAACCGGTTCCGACCTACAACGACCTCCGCTGGTGGGACAATTTCGGCGAGTATTCGTATCTCACCAAGCTCCGCAACGATCACCTCCGAGATCTCGGATCCACGCTCGCTCCGATGCACGCCTTCTTGTTCCTCCAAGGGCTGGAGACCCTCGACTACCGAATGGCGGGCCATGTCGCGAACGCCCGGGCGGTCGCCGCCTGGCTCGAAGCCGACGCTCGCGTGGCCTGGGTCAACTACGCAGGGCTGCCCTCATCGCCGCATCACGACATGGCGACCAAATACCTTCCGGACGGACCAGGCGCCGTCTTCACCTTCGGCCTGGCCGGTGGCCGGGCTGCAGGCGCCTCCTTCATCGAATCGCTCGAGATGATCAGCCACCTTGCGAACGTCGGCGACGCGAAGACGCTGATCTTGCATCCGGCATCGACAACCCATTCACAGCTGACCGATGAGCAGATGCAGGCCGGTGCCGTGCGCCCCGACATGGTGCGCATCAGCGTCGGCCTCGAAGACCTCAACGACATTCTCTACGACCTCGACCGTGCCCTGGAGGCTGCCCATGGCTGAGCATGTCGCCGTTCCCGGTTGGGTTCCGCCGTCGGCGCTCCAACGCAAACGCATCCTCGACGACACCCGCTCGATTGCGATCGTCGGCGCTTCGGCCAACCCGTCGCGTGCGAGCAACTTCGTGGCGACCTACCTGCTGAGCACGGCGAAGGCCTACACCCTCTATCTCGTCAATCCACGAGAGACCGAGATCCTCGGCCAACCCGTGTATCCGTCGCTGCAGGACCTTCCCGAGGTGCCCGACATGGTCGACGTGTTCCGCCGCAGCGAGGACCTTCCTCCGATCGCCCAGGAGGCGGTCGAACTCGGATCGAAGACCTTCTGGGCGCAACTCGGCTTGTGGTCGGCGGAGGCGGCGCAGATCGCGAGTGCAGCGGGCCTCGACGTCGTGATGGATCGCTGCACGAAGATCGAACACGCACGCTTCGCCGGAGGTCTCCACCTCGCCGGATTCAACACGGGCGTCATCACCGCCAGGCGGTGAACCCGACAGCGTCGGATTTCAGCCTCGTTCGGCAGCGTCTGCCGCCTCTCGAGCGTGATAGCTCGATCGGGTCAGCGGACTGGCTTCGACATGGTCGATGCCCATCGCCTCACCCTGCTGCTTCCACTCGCCGAACACCGATGGTGGCCACCAGGTGACGACAGGAAGATGGTGCGAGGTCGGGCGCAGGTACTGGCCGATCGTGACGATGTCGCAATCGATGGCGGCGAGGTCGGCCATGGCCTGGACGACCTCGGTATCGGTCTCGCCCATGCCGACGATGATCGACGACTTGGTGACGAGCCCCGCCTGCGCCGCCCGGGCAAGGACCGACAGCGACCGGGCATACGACGCCGACGGACGGACTGCTCGCTGAAGTCGGGCGACCGTCTCGATGTTGTGGTTGAAGACGTCGGGTCGGGCGTCGAAGACGACCTGCAACGACGCATCGTCGCCCTTGAAGTCCGAGACGAGCACCTCCACCCGGCAGTCGGGCACACGCGCCCGGATTGCCTGCACCGTGTCGGCGACGTGTTGCGCCCCACCGTCGGCGAGATCGTCGCGGGCGACCATCGTCACGACGGCGTGGGTGAGCCCCATTCGTTCGACCGCCTCGGCGACACGAGCCGGCTCATCCGGATCGGCCACGGCCGGCTTGCGCGTGTCGACGTGACAGAACCCGCACGCGCGGGTGCACCGCTCCCCCAGCACCATGAACGTCGCCGTACCGTCGTTCCAGCACTCGGAGATGTTGGGACAACCCGCCTCCTCACACACGGTGACGAGGTCGAGGTCGCGCATCGTCTTCTTGATCTCCCGGTACGTCGGGCCCGTATCGAGTGGGACGCGCATCCATTCAGGCTTGCGCGCCTTCAACCGCACGGGGTCGGCCGACACCCCGGCCTCCGCAAGTCGGCCGAGCAGCCGGACTGACGTGCCGTCGGACTGTTCGGCGAACGAGAGCGCCGGATTCGCTTCGCCGTGTCCCACGCCCTGTCGCCCGACCGGCGTACCTGGGCCCTCGCCACGGGTGAAGGGAGCGAGATCGGTCGTGGGGACGCGCCACGCCACCTCGGCCCGATCGACCGACCGGCCGCCGCCCCAACGCTGAGCGGCCGCCGTGGCGACGAGATCGACGACGTCGCGCATCGAGACCTCGACCCCCTCGGCGGCGAGCGAGGTGACACCCTTGTCGGTGATCCCGCAGGGCACGATGCGATCGAACCAGGCGAGGTCCGGGTCGACGTTGAGCGCGAAGCCGTGCATCGACCGCCCCTTGGTGATCCGTACGCCGATCGCGGCAATCTTGCGAGGACGCAGCGAGTCGCAATCGACCCAGACACCGGTGCAGCGTGGAAGTCGCCCTGCCTCGACCCCGAGATCGGCGAGCACATCGATCAATAATTGCTCGATCCCGTCGACGTAGGCGGCCGTGTCGGCCATGCCGCCACCCCGCTTCCCAGGCACGGTGAGAATCGGGTAGCCCACCAGTTGACCCGGACCGTGATAGGTGATGTCTCCGCCCCGGTCCGTGTCGACGACCGCGGCGCCCAGCGCCTCGACATCGACAAGCAGGTGGTTTCGCGGCGTGCGCCGACTCAACGTGACGACATGGTCGTGCTCGAGCAGGAGCAGGTGGTCCTTGGTCGAGTGATCACGCAACTGGCGCTGCAGGGCAACGGCGTCTCGGTAGTCGACTCGGCCGAGCCAGCGAACTCCCAGACCGGCAGACGCGACTTCGGACAGGTCCATGCCTCCATGATGCCGTGCCGCCAGACGGTTCGACAGGCGCTCGATGTCGCTCATGGCTCGGGGAACGAGGCCGCTCCGATCAGCGGATCTCGGCTTCCCAATCGCGCGTCTCGAGGATTTCTTGAATCCGGTTGAGGAACGCCGCGGCGTAGGCCCCGTCGAAGGCGCGGTGGTCCCACGCCAGGGCGAGCACGCCAACCGAGTGGATGGCGATCGATTCGTTCCCGAACTCGTCGGTGACGACGACCGGCTTGCGCTTTACCCCGTCGGTACTGAGGATGGCGACCTGGGGCTGGTTGATGATCGGGAACTGCATCATCGTGCCGTACTGCCCGGCATTGGTCAGCGTGAAGGTGCCACCGCTCAAATCGTCGGGCGTGAGCTGCTTCGTGCGGGTGCGACCGGCGACATCCGTGATGTCGCGGGCGATCTGCCGCAGACGCTTGCCGTCGACGTTCTTCACGACCGGAGCGAGCAACCCCTCGAAATCGATGTCGACCGCAATCGCCATGTTGACCTCGTCGTGGACGACCAGGTGGTCGCCGCCGAAGCTGGCGTTGAGATGGGGGAAATCACGCAACGCGTCGGCAACGGCACGAGCAATGAACGGCAGGTAGGTGAGCGAGAAACCCTCTTCCGCCTTCCATGCGACCTTGTGCATCTTGCGAACCTGCTCGACCCGCTCGTAGTCGACCTCCATGGCGGTGAGGACGTGCGGCGAGGTCGACTTCGACATCACCATGTGTTCGGCGGTGCGCTTGCGGATGTTGTTGAGCGGCACGACCTGATCGCGAGCACCGACGACCGGCGTGGGCGCTTCGGCGACGGGCGCCGGTGCAGCGGGCGGGGCAGCAGGCGCCGCAGGAGCAGGGGCGGCGGGTTCGGGAGTCGAGCCGGCGGCACGAGCCTGGATGATCTGCTCGACGTCGTTGCGGGTGATGCGGCCACCCAGACCAGTGCCGGTGATCTGGCCCGCATCGAGACCGTTGTCGGCGATCAGTCGGCGGACGACCGGTGACAGGATGAGTCCGTCGGTGGCCGCCGGGGCGGGAGTTTCGGCCCGATCGGGAGCTGGGGCGGGTTCAGGCTCCGGGTCGGGCGCCGGGGCGGCTGCCGCAACGGGCGCGGGCTCAGGCGCCGGGACCGGTTCGGGTTCGGGAACCGGGGCAGGCTCAGGGGCGGGCGCGGCTTCGGGGGCCGTCGCCGGTGCTGCGTCGGCGTCACCGACCCGGCACAGCACCTGACCGACCTCGACCACGTCACCCTCGGCGGCGAGGATCTCGGTGACGACCCCAGCGACCGGCGACGGCACCTCGGAGTCGACCTTGTCGGTCGAGACCTCGAAAAGGATCTCGTCCATGGCGACGGCGTCACCGACGTTCTTGAACCATTGGGTGATGGTTCCTTCGGTGACGGTCTCGCCCAACTGCGGCATGGTCACGTCGGCCATTGCGCTTCTCTCTTTCTCGGGGGATCAGCCGTGGAGACCACGGCCGGTGAGCGACAGGACGGTCTCGCCGAACAGTTCGCTCATGGTCGGATGGGGCTGGATAAAGGCCGCGACATCGTCGACGGTGGCTTCCCAGTTGACGGCCAGGTAGCCCTGACCGAGCTGTTCGGTGACCCACGGACCCACCATGTGGACGCCCAGGATGCGGCCGCCGGTGCCGTCGGGCCGCTTCTCGGCGATCACCTTCACGAGGCCGTCGGTGTCGCCGACGATCTTGGCTCGACCGTTCCCGACGAAGTGGTGCTTGGAGGACACCACATCGAAGCCGGCTTCTTTCGCGGAGGCCTCGGTGTGGCCCGCGAACGCAACTTCGGGGTTGCAGTAGATGCACCACGGTGTGCCGTGGTGGTCGAGCGGGGCCGGCTCTTCACCGAGAATGTCACGGATGGCGAGCATGCCTTCGGCGAACGCGACGTGGGCGAGCTGCGGCGTGTTCACGAGATCGCCGACCGCCCACACACCGGCTTCGGCGGTGCGACAGCGCTCGTCGACCTGGACGAATCCACGCTCATCGACGGCGACCGCCGTGCCCTCGAGGCCGAGCAGATCGGCGAAGGGGCGGCGGCCGACCGACACGACAACGGCGTCGACCTCGACCGACTCACCGTCGCCGAAGTGAACTGTGGTGCCAGAGCCGTCGGGCTTCGGGGTGTGGCCGTTGACCATCACGCCCGTGCGCGTCGTGATGCCACGCTTCTTGAACGACCGCTCGACGACCTTCGCGGCGTCGGCATCACAGCCGTTGAGGATCTGGGGCAGTGCCTCGAGGATCGTGACCTCGGTGCCGAGGTCGCCCATCATCGACGCGAACTCACATCCGATCGCCCCACCACCGATGACGACGGCGGATCCGGGAAGCTTCGGCATCGAGAGAACTTCGTCGGAGGTCATGACCACCGAACCGTCGACGTCGAAGCCGGGGATCGAGCGGGTCGTCGAACCAGCAGCGAGGACCACGGAGTTACCTTGCAGGGTGAGTTCCCCGGACTCGCCTCCGCTCAAGGAGACGGTGCGATCGGCGCCGAGTGAACCTTTGCCGTTGTACACCGTGACCTTGCGCTGTTTGAGTAGACCCGAAAGACCGCCCACCAGCTGGTCGATGATCGACTGCTTGCGGGCAAGGGTCGTGCCCCACTCGATGGTCGGCGCCGAGGCCTGGACTCCGAAGTCGGCGGCGTGACCGACGGTGCGGAACACATGGGCCGTCTCGAGGAGTTCCTTGGCGGGAATACATCCGACGTTCAGGCAGGTGCCGCCCAGCGCGCGGTATTCGATCAGCCCGATGTCGAGCCCGATCCCTGCGCCGTACAGCGCCGCGGCGTAGCCGCCGGGGCCACCGCCGATCACGATGACGTCGTGGTGTGCGTCCGTCGCACTCACCTCCTCGGTAGAGGGCCGATCCTATCGGCCATCAGGAGATGATCTGATAGAGCTGAAAGGCGGATGCAAGCAGGATTGCCATCCCGCAGAGCGCCGAAAGCAGCAGCAATTTTCGGGTACTCACGAGTCTCGCTCCTCCAACCGTTCGACCCAGGGGGTGCAACCAAGTATGGCCTCGGTTGCCCCTACGCTCGCACTCGTGCTCGCGAACCGCGCCAGGGTCCTGCTCACGAGTTTGATGGCTGTCGTCGCCCTGCTCGCCGTAGCATGTGCCGCCGACGACTCCTCCCCGATCGAACGCAGTGCACCTGACCCGGTCAACACCGAGTGGCCCCACGACTTCGTCGAGGACACCATCGGCGGCGGCTTCATCGACGCAAACGATCTCGAAGGCCAGGACGTCATCTTGTGGTTCTGGGCGCCATGGTGATCAACGTGTCGCCGTGAAGCGGGTGCGGTCGCATCCGTGCAGCATCACTTCGAGGGCCAGGCTCGAATCATCGGTGTCGCCAGCCGCGACAGCATCGAGCAGATGGAGGCCTTTGTCGCCGACACCGGGGTCGACACCTTTCCTCACGCCGCCGATATCGATGGCGATGTCTGGGAGTTCTACGACATCGGCAGCCAACCGGCGTTCGTCTTCATCAACGACGACGGCACGTTCGACACCCGTCTCGGTTCGCTCGGCGAAGATGGGCTCACCGAACGGGTCGAACAACTCCTCGCTTCCTGAGCGCTGTCCCCCCGACATCGTTGACCGCTTCGAATGAGGCGGCAGAGCGGAAGGTCAACGGCGTCGATCTCGGCGCCAGTTGGCTCGGTGCTTGCGCCGACGGATGAGGTAGCCGCCCAGTTCGCTGAGAACGGCACCCGCCACGGCGGCCAGCACGATCACGACCCACAGCGGCGCACTGCCCGTGAAGATCATCCAGGTGACCGGAGTCGAATCCGTGTTCTGAACGACGAACGCTGCGAGCCCAACCGCGACAATCACAACGGCGGGCAACCGTTCCCAGCCGCCGCGCTTCTTCGCCGATGACTCACCATCGAGGATCTCGTCGCTCACGAGCACGTCTCCTTGCATCCGGGCTTCTGGCTCGGATCGTAGACGTTTCGGGAGGCTCGTCTCATGCGTGTTCTGATCTCTGGTTCCACCGGCTTCATCGGTACGGCGCTCGTTTCGCGCCTGCTTGAGCTCGGCCATGAACCCATTCGGCTCGTCCGGTCCACGTCGCCGGACGACGTGCCGTCGGTCTACTGGGATCCAGCGGCGGAAACGATCGACGACGGCGCGCTCGACAACATCGATGCCGTCGTTCACCTTGCGGGCGAGTCGATCGCCTCGTCGCGGTGGACCGACGCGCAGAAAGCCCGGATCATGGATTCACGGGTGAAGGGAACCCGCACGCTCGCCAAAGCGATGGCCGCCGCCGAGAACCCGCCGGCGATTTTCCTGAGCGGCTCGGCGATCGGTTACTACGGCGATACCGACGATCAGCACATCACCGAGGAGAGCGCGGCAGCTGACGACTTCGCCGCCCTCGTCACGATCGAGTGGGAGAAGGAGGCAGCTCCGATCGCCACACCCCGCACTCGCCTCGCCTACCTGCGCACCGGCATCGTGCTCGACCCCTCGGGTGGCGCGCTCAAGGAGCAGCTGCCGTTCTTCAAGCTCGGCATCGGCGGCCGAATCGGTGACGGCACCCAGTGGTTCAGCTGGATCTCCCTCGACGACGAGGTCGGCGCCATCATCCACCTCCTCGAGAACGACGTGTCCGGCCCGGTCAACCTCACCGCCCCCAACCCGGTCACGAACGGCGCGTTCACCAAGGCGCTCGGCCGGGTGCTCGGTCGCCCGACCCTGCTGCCAACGCCCACCCCTGCGCTCTACCTCCGTCTCGGCAAGGAACTCGCCACGACCCTCCTGCTTGGTGGGTCGCGCGTGTCACCCACCGCGCTCGAAGCGAGCGGCTACGAGTTCACCGACCCGGAGTTGGAGCCGGCGCTGCAGCGCATGCTCAAGGGCTGACGATCCACACATCGTCGGGCAGCACCTGTTCGAGCGCCTGCACGACCTTTCCGATCCGCGGTTCGTCGTGGTCCCACACGACGATCGCTTCCGTGGCGATCTTGCGCAGCCAGCCGTTGCGGCGGTCCAGCGCCTGGCCGGCCGCCCGGTTGTCGGCCGGCACCTTCTTTTCGAGCCGCACGATCGCGCTGGCTTCGGCGAGCAGTTCGTGAAAGCGGCGTTGCGTTGCGGCAGGCCACTTGATCTCCGGGTCGGGGAACGGCAACACGGCGACGAATGGCAACTCCGCCTCTGCTGCTGCTTCCGCTGCGAGGGTCTCGGCACCGAGCCGGAGACCGGTGACGACGACGAGATCCGGATGAAGCTCTGCCTTGGCCACGAGGATTTCGGTGATCTGGCGGCGGACCTCGTCGGCGATCGGGTTGGGGTCGTAGCCGCCGAGCTGCGGTGGCTGGACCCCCGTGATGAGGATTGCCGGGCCGGTCGGCACCCACGAGGACGAGTACACGCCGTCGGGCCCCGGCTTCGGCGCAGCCGCCGGAACCGACCCGCCTGCGTCGATCTCGTCAGGGGGGCCGAGATCGTCGGGGGTGCCGACACCGTGGCGTCCCCGACCGGTGTGTGATGCCTCCACCGCCAGACGGTCGGCAATGTCGTTGTACTCATCACCGGCGTGACCTTTGACCCACGTGAACGTGATCTCCGCCTCGCGTAAGCGGTAGAGGTCGATGAGCGGTTCCCAGATGTCGCGGTTGGCGACCGGTTCCTTCTTCGCGTTCTTCCAGCCCCGCTTCAGCCAGCCCTTCCACCAGCCGTCGCGGAAGCAATTGACGACATAGGTCGAGTCGGAGACGACCTCGACCGGGCCCTCGATCGTGCGCAGCGCATCGAGGACCGCCATCAACTCCATGCGCTGATTCGTCGTGTCGGGATCGAAGCCATTGGCCCACGGACCGTCGGGCACAACCCAACCCCAGCCGCCAGGACCGGGGTTCCCTCGGCACGCCCCGTCGGTGTACACGACCGTGCGATCTGCGGCACCTGTCACGGAGCTGACCATACCCGCTGAAACTCGACCGATTCGCGTCCGAACCACGATAGACCCTGCGATGATTGAGACCATGCTCGACCATTTCGCTCGACAGCTCCCCGACATCGACCCGGCCGAGACCAAGGAGTGGATCGACTCGCTCGATGCGGTCGTCGCCGCGCAGGGCACCCCCCGTGCCCGTTACATCATGGCGAAACTGCTGGAGCGGGCCAACGAGCTGCAGGTCGGCGTCCCCCCGACCACCTCGACCCCCTACATCAACACGATCCCGGCGGAGAACCAGCCGTTCTTCCCCGGCAACGAGGACATCGAGCGCCGGATCCGGGCGTTCATCCGCTGGAACGCCGCAGCGATGGTGATCCGCGCCAACAAGTCGGCCGACGGCATCGGCGGCCACCTCTCCACCTTTGCGTCATCCGCAGCGCTCTACGAGGTCGGCTTCAACCACTTCTTCAAAGGCAAGGACAACGGCCTCGCCGGCGACCACGTCTACTACCAGGGCCACGCCGCCCCGGGCGTCTACGCCCGTTCGTACCTCGAAGGTCGCCTCACCGAACAGAATCTCGACCACTTCCGCATGGAGATCGGCGGGACCGGACTGTCGAGCTACCCGCATCCTCGGCTCATGCCGCACTTCTGGGAGTACCCGACGGTGTCGATGGGGCTCGGTCCGATCAACTCGATCTACCACGCCCGCTTCAACAAGTACCTCCACGATCGCCGCCTCGAGGACACCAGCCCGAGCCAGATCTGGTCGTTCTTGGGCGACGGCGAATGTGATGAGCCCGAGACGCTCGGCGCCATCGCCCTCGCCGGCCGCTCCGACCTCGGCAATCTCAACTGGGTCATCAACTGCAACCTGCAGCGTCTCGACGGCCCGGTCCGCGGTAACGGCAAGATCATCCAGGAACTCGAGGGCGTGTTCCGTGGGGCCGGATGGAACGTCATCAAGGTCGTCTGGGGCTCGGCATGGGACGAGTTGCTCCACCGCGATGTCGATGGCGTGCTCCTCAACAAGATGAACACCACGGTCGATGGCGAGTACCAGCGTTACGCGACCGAGAACGGCGCCTACATCCGCGAACATTTCTTCGGGCCCGACCCTCGTCTGCGCAAATTGGTCGAGCATCTCTCCGACCACGACATCGAGAACTTGCCGCGAGGTGGGCACGACTACCAGAAGGTCTACGCCGCCTTCAAGGCTGCGGCAGAGACCACCGACATGCCGTCGGTCATCCTCGCCAAGACGGTGAAGGGCTGGACACTCGGCGAGGGCTTCGAGGGCCGCAACG
>Ga0255767_1000378_pt1 | contig 39904 bp, 32 predicted proteins | sample 071ome_24_FD_179967 | JGI IMG/M metagenome (GOLD analysis project Ga0255767, IMG submission 179967) | Coastal salt marsh microbial communities from the Groves Creek Marsh, Skidaway Island, Georgia - 071402CT metaG (version 2) | ecosystem: Environmental > Aquatic > Marine > Intertidal zone > Salt...
CGGGCGAGAGGGCGGGGCGGGGAGGAGGGCGGGCGAGAGGGAGTGCAGCGCGATCGTTGCACACCGGTCGAGGAACCCGTGCAATCCGAGCAGACCCGAAGAGACCCGACGGCGAGCGCAACGCAACGCAACGCAACGAACCGCAGCGCACCGAAACGCAGCGGGAAACGACCGGTCGGTTGGAACCGGTGTCGCCAACGGTGCGAACGTGGGGTCCCGGCTCACCGTCGGGCCGAACCATCAGGGGGAACCATGGACAGCCTTACCGTCGCTCGGAGCTTGCGCGGCTCGATCGGCATGCTTGCGATGCACTGGCTCCTTGACGAGTCAACCATCGCTCGAGCCCACGAGCTCGGGCTGACCGCCGAAGGCCTCGACGGTTACGCGGTAGGGCGGCTCGGGGTGCTCGGTGACTGCCCACCCGACAATGTTGTTGGTGCAGCATATTTCTGGGCCCCGGAACGCATGCGCGCGATGGTTGCGGGTGGCCGCGCCGTGATGGCACCAGCCGACGGTGCCGCCGTGTACACCCAAATCTGCCAGGAGTGGGGGGCGGAGAAGCTCGCTGGCTTCGAGGGTGTGGAGCGGCTCGGCGAGTTGATGCACAAGGTTGTGGTGGCGGCGGCCCCGCAGGGCGCGCCGATGTTTGTCGGCTGGCGGGACATGCCGCTGCCGGACGAGCCCGGCCCGGCCCGCACGTTCCAGCTGGCGCAGGTCATGCGGGAGCTTCGGTTCAGCCGTCACTGTGTGGCGGCGCAAGCGACCGGTATCAGCCCGCTCGAGTCGATCTTGACCGGTCCGGTCGCCGAGTGGAACGCCAACCTGTTTGGTTGGGCACCGCCGTATCCCGATGTCAGCCATCTCGCCGACGTCCGGGAGGAAGCGGAGGCGCTGACCGATCGGCTCCACGCGGTCGATCTCGAAGTGTTGACCGATGACGAACGGGCTGACCTTCGCACGCTCGCCAAAGCGGCCCGAGCCCACCATGGCTGATCCCGCACCTTGCCTAGCAGCCACCACGGAGCGCCCATGACCGACAGCCACAATCCCACCCACGACCTCAACCACAATCCCACCCACGGTTCCAGCAATGACGCGGGCTTTGATCTTGCGCAGGTCGACCGGCTTCTGACCACGACCCGGTCGGTACGGAAACGGCTCGATTTCGACCGACCCGTCGACGATCAGGTGCTGTTCGACTGCATCGACCTGGCCGAACAGGCACCGAGCGGCGGCAATGACGCCAGTCGGCGTTGGATCGTGGTTCGGGACGAGCGCACGAAACAGAAACTCGGTGAGATCTACGCGCGCAACGGGGAGTTCATGACCCGGGTCGCTGACCGACTCGACGGCACCGGGCACGGCAAGGAAAAGGTGTTCAGCTCAAGCGCCTACCTCGTCGAGAACTTCGCGAAGGCACCGGTCCTGGTAATCGCCGCTATCTGGGGTATCCACGACAACTCGGGACGGCCGGGCCTGTTCGACTCGGTGATCCAGTCGGCGTGGAGTTTCAACCTGGCGTTGCGTTCGCGAGGGCTCGGCAGCACGTGGACCACGCTCCTGAACGCGTCGGTCGATGAACTGGCCGACATCCTCGCCATCCCTGACGGGGTGACGACGATCGTCACGTTCCCGATCGCCTACACCAAAGGCACCGAGTTCAAGCCGGCGCCACGACGACCGGCAGAACAGATCACCTATTTCGATCGGTGGGGGTTCACCCGCGCCCGTGCGTCCGAAGACGGCGGCACAACCTTCGCTGACGGCCAGGGGGTGGTCGCTGAGGTCGATATCGAGGCGGCCCCCCGCAAGGTGTGGCCGTTCGTCAGCGACATCGAGTTCCCGGTAGGGGTCAGTGACGAACTGCAGGGTGTCGAATGGGATTCTGATCAGCGCGGCCTCGGCGCGACCTTCACCGGACACAACAAGCTCGGTGACATGGAATGGTCGCTGCAATGTCATGTCACCGACTTCGAGGAGGGTCGGGTGTTCGAGTGGTCGACGGCCGACCCGGACTCACCTGGTGCTCGGTGGCGTCTCGAGATCATGGATCAGGGGGTCGGGAGCCGACTCCGGTTCTCGGTCGAAATCGGAACCGAGAACAACCTCACGGTTGGGTTTGCGGAGGCGTCGGACAACCCGGTTGCGGTGATCAACGGCCGCCGCAAGCAGATGCGCACCAACATGCAGGCCACCTGCGACGCGATCAAGGCTGCGGTCGAAGCAGCCTCTTCCTGACTCGACTCTGCCGTTCCTGACGGTCCTGACTGCTCCTAGCTCAAGACGGGGCAGTCCGCTCGAGCGGCGCGAGTTCACCCGTTATGGGGCACGTAACGATTGTCGGCGTCGAGGTTGTCGGCGGCCGCGATGCGGTCCTGGACACTCGTGAGTTCGCTGCGGGCCTCGCGGCTGTAGCGGGGGTTGGGGGCGATCCGATCGCCAGCCTGCGGGGCGAGACGGAAGCTCGTGTACACGACCTTGCGGGGATGAGCCGACGGCGGGTACGCCCGGTGGAGAGTGTCGCTGCAGTGCACGGTGAGATCGCCGGTGGCGGTTTCGAGCAGGCGGCTCGGAAGATCGAGATCTTTGTCCCGCATCGAGCCGACCGTGTTGGCCCGATGGCTTCCAGGGATGACACCGAGCGCGCCACTGACCCGGTCGGCGCCCGTGACAGAAATACCGACGGTCAGGTTGTTGCACATGTAGCTGTGCAGCCCCTGCCCGCAGTCTTTGTGCCAGGGAAGGTCCGAGAGGCCCTGGACGATGTCGAGGGGTTTCACGAGCCCCTCGCACGTCTCGGGGGGAACATGGTCATCGCCGGTGAGGTCGGCCAGCCAGGTAAGGCGTTCGTCAGCCAACACCGCCCGGACCGCCGCCGACTTTTCCTGAAAATTCAGGCTTCGGACCGCGACCTGGTCTCCGGCGGCGTCCGTGCACCACCAGTACTCGGGGTCGGCATCTCGTGCCGCCGCGACCGAGTCATCGATGTCGGTGCCAACAGCGGCCATCTCGTCGGGGCCGAACACACCCGTCAGGTGCAGGAATCCTGCCTCGGTCATGAAGTGAGCCATCTCGTCACGGTCGTCATCGAGCGTGAACCGGCGGTCGAGATCGAGCGGGGCACCGTCGGGGTCGAGCATGGCGATGGCACCGGATTCGTAGACGGGACGGCCTTCGAACAGGGCACGGAGCGCCGGTTCCCATCGGATCCACTCATCGAGCGACCCGTCACGGATCTTCACTCTCGCCGTCATCGCCAACCCCATGGTCGACTGCCGGTCCTGCACCAGGTCTGACAACGCATCTGGCGCCAGCTCGGCAACCACGGCGGCGTGGTCGAGCCCGTCGAGAAGGGTGAGCGTGTCGCCGTCGACGGCGAGTGTCGCTGATCGTTCGCCCAGATCGAAGCCGAGGGCGGAGAGTTGCTTGTACGCCACGCCTCGGGCGGCCAACTCGCCGTGATCAACGATCGCAGCGGGGACATAGTCGTCGAGCGCGGTGTCGGCGTCGAGCGCGAGCGTCTCGGCGTGAAGACGACACCGCTGATCGACCGACATCGGATCCCCTTCCGTTCGTCGCTGAACCCAACGGTAGGCCCTGCCCGACCGGCCCTCAAGACAGCCGGCAGGTCACGACCTGGTCGGGTTCATCCGAACCTCGACCCGGGAGGTCCGGCGTCGGCCATCGCGCCCGGCCCGACGATGAACGCAGCACGCCGACGATCGGGCCAGCAGAATGCACGCATGAGCGATACCGAACCGGTCCGGTACGAAGAACGCGACGACATCGCGATCATCACGTTGAACCGACCCGACAAGAAGAACACCCTCACGGATGCGGTGATCCAGGGCGTCGCCGACGGCATCGATGCCGCAGCGGCGTCCCGCGACGTCGCGGCGATCGTCGTGCGAGGCGAAGGCGGCACCCTCACCGCCGGCTACGACCTGACCCCTGCGTCGGGCGACATCGAAGCGGGCTGGTCGACCCCGTACGGCGCCAAGGGCCCGACCCCTCGCGAGGGGGCGTGGGACCCGGTTCGGGACTACCAGTTCATGGGCAACAATGTCCGCCGCTTCATGAAGATCTGGGAGTGCCCCAAGCCGGTGATCGGGCAGATCGAGGGCTGGGCGATCGGCGGGGCGACCGACATGATCCTGTGCGCCGACCTGCTCTACATGGCGAGCGACGCCCACATCGGGTACGCCCCGAGCCGGATCTACGGCACCCCCACCACCATGATGTGGGTGTATCGACTCGGGCTGGAGCACGCCAAGCAGTACTTGCTGACCGGCCGGGCGATCAACGCCGAGGAGGCTCACCGGATCGGGCTCGTCACCCAGGTCTGCGACCCGGCCAACATCGGCGCAGAGGTGGAAGCCGAAGCCCGCCGTTTCGCTCACATCCCGGCCAACCAGCTTGCACTCAACAAGCTCCTGATCAATCAGGCGTTCGAAAACATGGGACTGCGAACGAGTCAGATGCTGGGCACGTTCTTCGATGGCGTCACCCGCCACACCGAAGAGGCGTACCGCTGGGTGGAGTCGTTCGAAGCGAAGGGATTCCGTGAGGTCGTGCGGGAACGCGACGACCCGTGGGAGGACTACGGCTCGGCCCCACAGACCGACTGACCCGGTCGGGCCGCCGAACCTCGCTCAGGACACAGCGGGGACGTGGCGGCTCATCACCGCCGCCATCTCACAGGCACACCCGTGTTCGTGGTGCTCATGATCGGGAAGCGAAAGCACCGACGCCCGAGGCGTGGCGAGCGAGGTCCGGCTCAGGCCGTCCGGCACCGGCATCCACCGCCCCTCGAACACGATGCCCAACACGTCGATCTCGTCGATCGTGAGCGGGTCGACCGCCAACGGGTCGGCGTCGAGCACCGTGAAGGTGGCGAGCTTGCCCGGTTCGACCGAGCCGAGTACGTGTTCGCGACGCCACGAATACGCCGCCTCGATCGTGACGGCCCGAAGCGCCGCCGCCGCATCGATCCGTTCTTCGGGGCCAGCGACCCGGCCTGATTGAGTGATCCGGTTGACCGCACAGTGCATCATCCCGATCGGGTCGCTGCGACCCATCGGCAGGTCGGAGTGGAACGAGAGCGACACCCCACGGTCGACCACCGATCGGTTGCGGGTCATCACGTCGGCCCGTTCGGGCCCCAGCCCCCACTCGGCGTACTTGTCGGCGAATCCGACCGGGTAATACGGGTTCGAGCTGACAATCGCTCCGAGTTCGGCGATCCGGTCGACCTGTTCGGGCGTGGAGTTGGCGAAATGCACCACGACGGTGCGGTGATCGTCTCGGGGCGCTTCGGCAAGGCACCGCTCAAGCGTGTCGAGCACAAGATCGAGCCCGGCATCGCCGTTGACGTGCACATGGAGTTGGTAACCGGCGTGCCAATACGCCAGTGCCCGTTCGGCGAACACGTCGGGTTCCATCAGCCATTCGCCGTGATGTTCCGGATCTGGGTTCCCGTCCGCGTCGAGGTACGGCTCTCGCATCTGCATCAGCTGGGAGATGATTGCCCCGTCGGCGAACAACTTCACCTGATCAGGAAGGAATCGAACCTTTCCCTCTCGCCGTTCGTCAATGATCGCGGCGGCGCCGGCGAGCGCTTCCGTGACTGGGACGCCTCGGTCTGCGGGGCCACGAGCGTCGACAAGGAAGGTCGACGAGAACGGTGTCGCCTCGTCACCGAGGATCGCCTGGTAGAGCTCCCATGCACCCGGCGCGAGTTGGGCGCCGGGTTCGTTGATGGCGGTCACCCCGTTCTGGTGCAGGTAGGTCACCATCTGTTCGAGGCCCCGAACCAGCCGTTCGGGGGTCATGAAGACGGGCGAGATCCGACCGAACAGAAACGTCATCAACCCGCGCTCCCAGAACCGGCCGCGGGGCAGGTCGATGGTTGCTGCGAGTTCACCGGTGTCGGCCACTTCCTGCTCGGTGATGCCGAGGGCCTCGATCGCAGCGGAGTTCAGGAAGAACTCGTGGCAGGAACGTTGCCATACCCCGATGGGTCGGATCGCTGAGATCTCGTCGAGAAGCGACCGGTTGAGGTCGCCGTGCCAGAGCTGGTGATAGCCCCAGGAGAACAGCCACGCATCCGGGTCGTCGAGTTCGGCCTCGGCGGTCCGCAGCCGGGCGACGTACTCGTCGTGGCTGTGGGCAGCAGGAAAGGTCTGCTCGGGAAGCACCCAGTCCTCGGTGGCGATCACTGCCGTCGACAGGGTCGAGGCGCCAAGGATCGGATGGAGGTGCTGATCGATCAGGCCGGGCACCAGCACCTGGTCGATGAACCGGTCGTCGATCACATGATCGGGCCCGACCGCCTCGGTGACCTCGGCGAGCGAGCCGACCGCGACGATGCGGTCACCGTCGACCGCCACTGCGTCAGCTAGCGGCCGGTTGGGGTCAACGGTGCGGACCGTGGAGCGATAGACGACAACACCCATGATCTGACCCGAAGGGGGTCGCCCTAGAGCTCCGCCCATTCGCCTGCGACCCACTGATCACGCAGCACGAACTTTTGGATCTTGCCCGAACCGGTGAGCGGGAACTCGTCGACCGAAAACCACTGTTTGGGTGTCTTGTGCGGCGCGAGTTGATCACGCAGGTAGGCGAAGAGTTCGTTCTTGTCGACCGAGGTCCCTGCCGCAGGGCGAACGAAGGCGCCGACGGTCTCGCCCCACGTTTCGTCCGGAAGGCCGACGACGGCAACCTCTGCAACCGCATCGTGGGCGAAGAGCACTTCTTCGATCTCTTTGGGGTAAATGTTCTCGCCGCCGCGAATGATCATGTCCTTCAGGCGGCCTTCGATCGTGCAGTAGCCACGGTCATCCATCGCGGCGAGATCGCCGGTGTGCAGCCAGCCGTCCGCGTCGATCGTCTCGGCGGTCCGGTCCGGCATCAGGTAGTAGCCGTGCATCACCTGATAGCCCCGCGTGACCAACTCACCCGTCTCCCCTACTGGCAGCGTCGCGCCGGTCTCCGGATCGACGATACGGATCTCCATACACGGCATGGGCGGCCCGATCGTGAGGGCTTTGTCCTCGATCGTGTCGTCAGGGTGGGTCATGTTGAGAACCGGCGATGTCTCGGTCTGGCCGTACACGATCGTGAATGGCGCGCCCAGTTCCTTCTCCAACGTGCGCACGAGCTGTTCGGGCACGAGCGACCCACCGGAGTTGATCGCTTTGAGCGACGACAGGTCGGTGGTGCCGAAGGCCGGGTGTTCCATCAGGGCGATGAGCATCGTCGGCACGCCGATCATCCCAGCCGCGCCGTAGGTCTCGATCAGTTCAAGCACGAGCTCTGGTTCGAAGGCGGGAACGAGGACCTGGGTGCAGCGAGTGGACGAGCAGCCGAGCACGTTCATGGCGCTGCCGGCCGTGTGGAACAGCGGCATCATCGTGACGAAGTGATCGCCGGGGGCCACCCCAAGCCGATCGAAGTAGTGGTTGGCGTTGGTGACCAACCCGCGATGGTGGAGGGCCGCCCCCTTGGGAAATCCGGTGGTGCCCGACGTGTACTGGATCATCACCTGATCGCCGGGGTCGACAGCTGGGAGCGCCGTGGCCGGGTCGCCGCGGTCGAGGAACGCGTCCCAGTCAGCGAAACGAACAATTTCTTCGAGGTCAGGGCAGTCGGGGTGAATCTGCTCAGCGATGGACCGCATCGGGTTGCCTCGGTGCTCGTCGACGACGAACAGCGCCTTCGAGTTCGACTGGCTCACGACGTACTGCAGTTCGTTGGCCTGATACGCCGGGTTGACCGTCACGATCGTCATACCGGCCAGCGCGCAGCCGTACTCAAGCATCACCCACTCGGGGATGTTGTGGGCCCACACGGCCACATGGTCGCCGGGTTTGAACTGGGCGAGCAGAGCCCGAGCGGTTCGCTCCGCTTCGGTCAGCAGTTCCGACCAGGTCCACTGTCGCCGCTGGTCAACGTCGGGGATTCCTTCGATGAGGGCCAGTTGATCCGGCGCTTCGTCGGCTGCCTGGCGCAGCACGCCGCCAATGGTGAAATCGAGAACGGGGGGAACCTCGACGCCGTGGGCATGAGACTCGGTGAGGGTCATGCCCCACTATGGCACTGGCACGCAGACGCTGTCCCGAGAACGGGTGCGGTCGGCGGCACCTAGGTCACGCAGCGACCGGCCCGCCCGCCTGGGCGGCCGCGCGGCCCGCCGCTCGACCGGTGCTGATGCAGGCCTGGATCAGGTACCCACCGGTCGGGGCATCCCACGCCAGCATCTCCCCCGCCACCCACCAGCCGGGGCGAGAACGCAGCATGCCGGTCTCGTCAACCTCGTGGCCGGCGACCCCACCCGCCGACGAGATAGCCCGATCGAGCGGGGCAACGGCGAGCACGGTGACCGGCACACCCTGCAAGAGCGCTGCGAGTGCGGCCGGGTCGTTCGGGATGTCGTTGCCGGTCGCGTCACGCAGCAGATCGACGACAACCGGGGCGACACCGGCCCGCCGCAACCAGGTCGAGACCGAGTCCCGATCCCGGCGCCGTTCGGTGAGATGTGCCGCGAGGGCTTCGGGGCTGCGGTCGGGCTGCACATCGATCCGCAGCACGGCGTCACCCTCGGCGACCGCAGCTCGGATCTCCGGGCCGAGTGCGTACACCGGGCCTCCCTCAAGCCCGGATCGGGTAACCGTCGGCTCCCCTCGCACCGACCGGCCACCGATCGACAGTCGAGCGTTCTTGATCGGCTGGCCTTCGTGCCGTTCCCGCATCGGAGCCGACCAGTCGACAACAACACCAGCGTTGGACGCGATCAGCGGCTCGACGGCGATGCCGGCCTGGCGAACGATCTCGGCCCAGGAGCCATCGCCACCGACCGACGGCCAACTCGCGCCCCCGAGGGCGAGCACCACAGCGTCGGCTGCGAGCGACCCGTCGAACCCGGACCAGCTGACGCCGGTCCGCATCTCGACCCCGAGCTCGGCGAGTCGAGCGGTCCAGGCCCGCACCAGGCCGGTCGCCCGCATCGCTGCCGGAAACACCCGGCCCGATGACCCGACGAACGTGTCGGCCCCCAAAGCGTCGGCCCATGCCCGAACAGCGTCAGGCGGGAACGCACGAATCGCCGGTTCGACCAGGTCGCGTCCTTCGCCGTACCGGCTCAGGAAGTCGTCCAGCGGTTCGGCGTGGGTCAGGTTGAGTCCTGATCGGCCAGCAAGCAACAAAGTTCGCCCGAACGATCGTCGTTGATCAACCAGGGTCACGGCGGCCCCGGCTGCCGCCGCCGCATCGGCCGCCATCAGACCGGCCGGACCAGCCCCCACGACGGTCACCTTCCGCTGCACCACGCTCGCACCCTAGTAATGACCCAACCGGTTCCCCGATGGCCACGATCTGCAGAGACGGGGCACACTGGGAACGTGGACAAGAAGCCGCTGCCCCTCGACAAGGTCGACCTCGCCTCTGGCCCGCTCTTCATCGCCACCATGTTGTGGGAGGCGCAGGCCCTCAAGAAGCTCCCGCAGCGCGACGTCGACGATCTTGACGAGGCCACAGACGAAGAGCTCTCCGACCCGTCGTCGCCCGCTGATCCGTTGGTGCCTGTCGGCTATGACGCGGCCGACACCCGCACCAGCCTGCTGATGCTCGCGGGGAACGTCGCCGTCAACCTGGCCCTCGCCGGCGTCTATGGCCGCATCACCAACAAGCTGTACGCCCACCGACTCGTCACGATCAAGAACCCTGCCGTGTCGTTCGCGGTCAGCTTCGTCGCCTGGGACTTTCTCTACTACTGGTCCCACCGCTGGCAGCACGAACGCCGACTGATGTGGGCCAACCATGTCACCCATCACTCGAGCCGTCACTACAACCTGTCGACGGCACTGCGGCAGCCGTGGCAGGGCTATCTGACATTTGCAGTGCACACCCCGATGCCGCTGCTCGGCATGCCGCCACATCACATCGCCAAGGCCGGGCAGCTCAACCTCCTGTATCAGTACTGGATCCACACCGAGACGATCGACCGGTTGCCCAAACCGATCGAGGCCGTGTTCAACACCCCGTCACACCACCGGGTCCACCATGGCGCCAACCCCCAGTACCTCGACAAGAACTACGCCGGCGTCTGGATCATCTGGGACAAGCTCTTCGGCACCTTCGAACCCGAAGTCCGGCGGGTGAAGTACGGCCTCACCAAGAATGTCGAAACGTTCAACCCCGTGAAGGTCGGCTACCACGAGACGCTCGACATCGTGAAGGACGTCATCCGGCGCCCTGGCTGGCGCAACAAGCTCCGCAGTGTCTTCGGCCGGACCGGCTGGCGACCCGACGACGAACTCGAGACGGCCGCCTGATCACTCCCCCTGGGCTGCCGCCTGCGATTGGCGGTAGCTGACCGGCGGGTAGCGGGGCGGGTTGGCCTCGTCGGTGCAGGTCGGCAGCACCTCCATCGGCCAGTCAGCATTGGCGTTGAAGAAGAACGGGATCGAGTAGCGATCGCCAGGCCCTTGGTGGGGCGGAACGAAGTGTTTCACCGAGACAAATCTGTCGTTCGACCACTGTTTCAGCAGTTCGCCGGTGTTGACGACCAGCGCATCAGGGACGACCGGGGCCGCAACCCACTCTCCCGTCCGTTCGGATCGGATCGTGAGCCCTTCACGGTCCTGGGCCAGCAGGGTGAAGAAGGTGGTGTCGACATGGGGAGCGATCCCGAACTCGTCATCGAGAACCGGGCCGACCGGGTGGTAGCGGGTCATTCGCAGCCGCCAGAACGGTTCAACCATCGCTGCCGCGAAGAAGTCGGCGGGCAGACCAAGCGCTGTGGCGTAGACCGGGACGAGTTCGAGGGCGACCCGTTCAATCTCGGCGGCGTACGCCTCGACTGCAGCACGAACGCCGGGAGCGTCGTCCGGGTCCGGCCACGCCGCATCATCGAGTCCGAGACCGACGTCGCGCTTGAAGATGATGGCCTCGTTGAGATTGCCCTTGGCTCGACGGGGCAGTTTTCGTTCGCCGACCGGCAGATAGCCGGCGCCCGGCACCTTCGTCTCGGCCGTGTCGGTTCGGATCGTGAGCTTCGTCTCGTCGGGCAGGGTCAGGAACTCGCGGGCCGCGGCGAACGCCCCGGCCGTCACCTCGTCGGGAATGCCGTGGCCGGTGAGGAAATGAAACCCAACTTCCTCCCCGATGGTGCGAACCTGCGCGCCGAGGCGGTCGAGTTCAGCCGGGTCACCCGACGCGCGCCATGCCGCCACATCGACGACCGGAATGTCGTCGAGTGTCGCTGGTCGGATAGCGGTGACGTCCCACGACTCGGCTTCGACTACGAGCGCACGCTCGCGGGCGGCGGCGAAGTCGTCGGACTGCACGCAGAACCCGGAACTCAGGTAGCCGACGCGGCCGCGATCGAGGCGATCGTGGCGTCGAGGGTTGCGTTGAACTCGTCGTCTGACTGTTTGGCGCTCAGCCCTTCGGCAAGCGCCCGCGAGAAGCTGGCGATCATGCCGTTCTGGCGGGCCAGGATCTCGTTGGACTCGTCACGGCTGTACCCGCCGGAGAGCGCCACCACCTTCAGGACCTTCGGATGGGCGATCAGATCGGCGTAGAAGTTGTCGATGCTCGGCAATGACAGCTTCAGCATCACCTCGGTGCCCTCGTCGAGCTGGTCGAGGTTGCGGTGGATCGCCGCCTTCAGCAACTCCTCCGACTCGACTTTCGACGGGCTGTGAATATCGACCTCGGGTTCGATGATCGGCATCAGGCCATGGCCGAGGATCTGCAATCCGATCTCGAACTGTTGATCGACAACCGCATCGACACCGGCAGCATTCGCTTCCTTGATGACCGAGCGCATCTTGGTGCCGAACATGCCCTTCTCGACGCCGCGGGCAAGGAGCGCATCGAGATCAGGCATCGGCTGCATGACCTGCGCGCCATTGGCCTCGTCGGCCAGACCTTTGTCGCACTTCAGGAAGGGAACGACGCCCTTCTCGTTCCACAGAAACTCGGCCGAGCCACGGCCCTCAATCTCGCGGTCCATCGTCATCTCAAAGAGGATCGCGCCGAGGACCCGATCACCATCGAACGCGGGGCTGGTAATGATGCGGCTTCGCATGGCGTGCACCATGTCGAACATCTCGTCCTCACCGTCGTACGCCGATTCCTCGACGCCATAGGCGAGCAGCGCCTTCGGAGTCGAGCCGCCGCTCTGGTCGAGAGCGGCGAGAAAGCCAGTGCTGGTGCGGACCTTGTCGAGCATGTCGCGGTTCATGACGCTCATCGTACCGAGGTCTCACGCGTTGACTTTCACGACCGAAGCGAGGGATGGTCGCGTCTGTGACCGATCTCGACGACTACGCGCTCAGCGACCGGTATGACGCAGAAGATGGCCGGGTGATCCTGTCTGGGCTGCAGGCACTCGTGCGCGGGCCGCTCGACCAGGTCCGGGCCGATGCCCGCCGAAACCAGCGGACCGCAGGCCTCATCGCCGGGTATCAGGGATCCCCGCTCGGCACCGTCGACGCGGCCTATCGCACGCACCAGGCGACGATGACCGCCCACGACATCACCTTCACCGCAGGGATCAATGAGGAACTCGCTGCCACCATGATCTGGGGCAGCCAGCAAGCGGCCCGGGCCGACAACGCCACCCACGACGGCGTCATCGGCCTCTGGTACGGCAAGGGCCCCGGCCTCGACCGGGCGGGGGATGCGATCCGGCACGCCAACCTTGCCGGCGTCAGCCCAACCGGTGGCGTCGTTGTTGCGGTTGGCGACGACCCCGCCTGCAAGAGCTCCACTGCCCCTTCGGCATCAGAGGGCGCGTTGATGGATCTCGCCGTCCCGGTTATCTACCCAGGCTCACCCCAGGACGTGCTCGACTTCACCCGACACGCCTACGAAATGTCGCGGGCATCTGGCGCCTGGGTCGGCGTCAAGATCCATACCGATGTCGCTGACGGGTCCGGCACGATCGACATCGCTCACGAGCGGCTGCGTATTGTCCGCGAACCTTTCGAGCTCGATGGCCGGGTCTGGTCGGCAACGACCAGTGACGACATCATTGCGCCCGGATCGGTTGCGCTTGAGCACGAGTCCCACACGATTCGACCTCGAGCGGCGGCCCACTACGCCGCCGTCAACGGCCTCGACCGGATCGTCGGCGCGACCGACGCCTGGCTCGGCATCGTGGCCGCCGGCAAGGCCTACTTCGATGTGCGGGGAGCGCTCGACCGGCTTGGTCTCACGACCGATGAACAGCTCGCCGAGGTCGGCATTCGTCTTCTCAAACCGGCACTTGTCTGGCCGCTCGTCGAACCGAACGTGCAGACCTTCGCTGCGGGCCTCGACACGGTGCTCGTCGTCGAAGAAAAGCGGCCGTTCCTCGAAACTGCCCTGAAAGCGGCCCTGTACGGGCGGACGGCGGCACCAGCGATCATCGGCAAGACCGACGAGGGCGGTGCCGCCCTGATCCCTGCGGTCGGGGCGCTCGAGCCCGACCCGATCGTCGGACCCATCCGGACGGTGCTCGAACGACGCATCGATCCCGACCGACTGGCCCGCCGCCGCGAACGCATTCCGCTCGGCACGAGCGGCGACCTGCCTGCCCGTTCGCCGTATTTCTGTTCTGGCTGCCCCCACAACCGCTCGACCCAACTGCCCGACGGGTCCGTGGCCGGCGGCGGCATTGGGTGCCACACGATGGCGGTCCTGCAGAATCGAGCGACTGGCGTCACCCAGATGGGCGGCGAAGGGGCCCAGTGGGCTGGGCGAGCCCCGTTCGTGACCGAAGAACATCGCTTCCAGAACATCGGTGACGGCACCCTCGCCCATTCCGGCTTCCTGGCGATCCGTCAGGCGATCGCGGCCGGCACCAACATCACGTTCAAGATTCTCTACAACGGCACCGTCGCGATGACGGGCGGTCAGGACGCAGCCGGCGACTCCGGCGTCCCCGAATTGACCCGGCTGATTGAAGCCGAAGGCGCCCGACGTGTCGTGGTCGTCACCGACGAGCCCGACAAGTACCCGATGGATGCCCGCTTCGCGCCCGGCACCGACATCGTGCATCGCGACCGTCTCGACCAGGTCCAGCGCGACCTGCGCGATATTCCCGGGACGACGGTGCTGATTTACGACCAGGGCTGCGCGGCGGAGCTGCGCCGAGCCCGGAAGCGGGGTGCCGCCCCGACCCCGACCACGCGGGTTGTGATTAATGAGGCGGTCTGTGACGGCTGCGGTCACTGCGGCGAGATCTCCAACTGCATGAGCGTGCATCCGGTGGAGACACCGCTCGGCCGCAAGACTCGCATCCATCAGGAGTCCTGCAATCTCGACCTCACCTGTGTCGGAGGTGAATGCCCGGCCTTCATCACCGTCGAAGTCGGCGATGGCCCAACCCTGACCGATGACGGCCGCCCGATGCTCGCCCTCACCGAGCCGCCCGAGCCGGACCGTCCAAGCACGGCGTCGATCCTGACGGTCGGCATTGGTGGCACCGGGGTGGTGACCGTCAACCAACTCCTGACCACGGCGGCGCTGCTCGATGGTCTCAGCGCCAACGGACTCGACCAGACCGGCCTGGCCCAGAAGGGCGGACCGGTCGTAAGCCATCTGCACCTCGGGCTCGACCTGCCCGACGATGCCAGCCGCATCGGGGAGGGCGGGGCGGATGCCTACCTGATCTTCGACGTGCTTGCCGGGGTCGCCGACGCGAACCTCAGCCGGGCCGGCGCTGACCGCACCACTGCGGTGGTCTCGACCTCCCGAGTCCCGACCGGAACCATGGTCGCCAGCCGAGACCACGAGGGATTCCCTGCGATCGATCGGTTCCGGGCCCAGATCGACGCTGCGAGCCGCCCTGACGCCAACGTGTGGGTCGACGCCGAGGGCATTGCCCGAGAACTCTTCCGTTCTCAGCCGGCCGCCAACCTCTTCGTGCTCGGCATCGCCTACCAGCGGGCACTGCTGCCGGTGAGCGCTGCCTCCATCGAACGAGCGATCGAACTCAACGGCGTTGCGGTCGAGATGAACACCGAGGCGTTCCGTGCCGGCCGGTCGTGGGCCCATGACCCCGAACCGTTCGCCGGACTGTCGGCGGGGGCAACGGCGCAACAGCCACCAGAACCATCCGCTGCGGTCGCCACTCTGCTCACCACGATCGAGGCGACACCGGCGCTCGACGACGCGCTGCGCTGGCGACTGCCCGAACTCATCGCCTTCGGCGGGGTCGCCTGGGCTGAGCGATATCTCGCTCGGGTTCGCAGCGCGCTGGCCGCTGATCGTGCTGCGGGCGGCACCGACGAACTGGCCCGCACCGTCGCCCACCAGTTGGCCAAGCTGATGCTCTACAAGGACGAGTACGAGGTCGCTCGCCTTCATCGAGACCCCGCACTCCTCGCCGGTATCCACGCCCGGTTCGGAGCTGACGCCACCATCCGGTACCAGCTCAAGCCCCCCACCCTGACCGCCCTCGGCCGCACCGAGAAGATCGGGCTGGGGCGTCGGACCGGTGCGGTGGCGTTCGGGGCGCTTGCGTCGATGCGCCGACTCCGCGGCACGGCCCTCGACCCGTTCGGGCGGACCGCCGAACGCCGGATGGAGCGTGCGTTGATCACCGAGTACGAGACGCTGATCGACGAACTGGTGCAGGGCGGGACCGACCGCCTCGACGACACGGTCCGCATTGCTGCACTCGCCGACCGCGTGCGGGGATACGGCCACGTCAAGGAAGCGAATGTCGCTGCGTACCGCAGCGAACTCCAAGTCGCCCTGACCGAGTGGCGGGGGGCAGACTCGGCACGATGAGTGCTGCACCGCCCACCGAGCCGACCAACGACATCGCTGTTCTTGAGCAGTGGATCGGCAGGGAACAGACCGTCGACGAGGTGATCGATCCCGTTGCCGTCCGCCGACTCGAGCTCACGTTCGGCCGCACGCCGACCCTCGGGCCCGGTGACGCACTTCCGCCGATGTGGCACCCCCTCGCATTCGCCGACGTCGTTCCGCATAGTGGCCTCGGTGAGGACGGCCACCCGGCCCGCGGCGGTTTCCTTCCTCCCGTCGCTCTGCCTCGCCGTATGTGGGCCGGAAGCCGGATCGAGTACCACGCCTCGCTTCCGATCGGCGCGCTCGCCCGCCGCACCTCTCGCATCGAGAACGTCGTGATCAAGGAAGGGTCGAGCGGCACGCTCTGCTTCGTCACGGTCGAACACGTCACCGAGGCCGACGGGCACGCCTGCATGACCGAGCAGCAGGACCTTGTCTACCGAGACGACCCCGCTGCGGGAGCACCGAAACCCACGCCACGCCCAGCCCCCACCGACGCCACCGCAAGCGAGACGATCACTCCGTCCGAGGTCCAGCTGTTTCGCTATTCGGCCGTGACCTTCAACGGTCACCGCATCCATTACGACCGCCGCTACGCCCACGATGTCGAGGGCTATGACGGGCTCGTTGTCCACGGCCCGTTCACTGCGGCGCTGCTCGCCGAGCTCGCCGTCCGGATCGGGGGCGGGCTGCGGAGCTTCTCGTTCCGGGGGACCTCGCCTCTGCTCGACACCGCACCGTTCACGATTCACGCCCGCCCCGGGCCTGACGGCACCGACCTCTGGGCGGCCGGGCCCACCGGCGGATTGGCGATGACCGCAACCGCCACCCACACCTGAGCAGGCGCACCCACAAGGCGATCAGCAAAAAATCGTTCAATGACGGGGATGTAAGCGTTTGCAGGGCGACATTTGGCGATGACCGTGCCATAGTTCATGCGCACACTCTGCTGACTCTTGGAGGGTCGCCGCGATGGCCACCGTCACGCTGAACAACATCGACAAGATCTACCCGAACGGGTTCCAAGCCATTCACGGGCTCGACCTCGAGATCGCCGACACGGAATTCCTCGTTCTCGTCGGCCCGTCCGGCTGCGGGAAGTCCACCGCCCTCCGCATGATCGCCGGTCTCGAAGAGATCAGCGGCGGCACGATGATGATCGGCGACAACGTCGTCAACGACGTCGAGCCCAAAGATCGCGACATCGCGATGGTGTTCCAGAACTACGCGCTTTACCCCCACATGAGCGTGCGGGACAACATCGGTTTTGCGCTCAAACTCGCCAAGGTTCCCAAGGCCGAGATTGCGGACCGCGTCGAGGAAGCCGCACGCATCCTCGAGCTGACCGAGCAACTCGAGAAGAAGCCGGGTCAGCTCTCGGGTGGCCAGCGCCAGCGGGTCGCCATGGGTCGCGCCATCGTGCGCCAGCCATCTGCCTTCCTGATGGACGAGCCGCTCTCGAACCTTGACGCCAAGCTGCGGGTGCAGATGCGAGCTGAGATCGCTCGCCTACAGCGTGACCTCGGCGTCACCACCGTCTACGTCACCCACGATCAGGTCGAGGCGATGACGATGGGCGACCGGGTTGCCGTGCTCAAGGACGGTTACCTCCAGCAGGTCGACAGTCCCCAGAACCTCTATGACCGGCCCGACAATGTGTTCGTCGCCGCCTTCATTGGTTCGCCGTCGATGAACCTGCACGAAGCGGCCCTCTCCGGCACCAGCCTGACGCTCGGCTCGCACACCATCGAGCTCCATGCCGACGTCTTCGAGAAGCGTCCCGGCCTCAAGGCCCACGACGGCAAGCACGTCATCATTGGCTTCCGCCCCGAAGACCTCGAGGACTCCAGCCTCGCCCCCGACGAGAAGAAGGGCGCCACCTTCCCTGCCACGGTGACGCTTACCGAGGCGCTCGGCTCGGAAATCATCGTGCACTTTGAACTCGATGCCCCGAAGGTCGATGCTGGCGACCCCGACGCCGTCGACGACCTCACCGAAAACACCGCCGTGGGCCGGTTCGACCCGCGGAGCCGGGTGATGCTCGGCGACACCATCGAGATCGCGGTCAACACGATCAACCTGCACTTCTTCGACGCCGAATCGCGTTCGGCGATCTGGTAGCTACCGACTCGATCAGCCTGCGGCGAGCATGCCGCCGGCGAGGTTCACGACATCGGTGAACCCGTTCGCCGTCAAAAACTCGCACGCCTGGGCGCTGCGACCTCCGCTGCGGCACAGCACCACGGTGGGGCGAGCGGGGTCGAGATCGCCAATCCGGCCGGGCAGGGTGGCAAGCGGAATGTTGATGGTCCCCGGCAGCGTGCCGTCGGCAACCTCTACGGGCTCACGGACATCGATGAACTGTGTGTCCGGCGTGACCACGCTTGCGTAGTCAGAGGCGGGGTGATCTCGATGCATGGGGGTGCTCCTCAGGAGGTGGGCCCGGTACCGACCGGGCGATCGGCAGTGATCGTCTCACGGTGTTCCCCATCACCGACACTGATGGCCCCGTGCTGTTGACGTTCACGCAACCACAACCCAAGGAAGATGCCGGGAATGGCGACGAGACCGAGCAGGGCCCCCGACGACACCATCACCAGGGCCGGGGCCGGGCAGGTCCCGGCGATCGCCCAGCCGACGCCGAACAGGGCACCACCCTGCAGATGGTGCTTTTCGGGACGTGAGCGCGAGAGGGAAAGTTCTCCCCCAAACGGTGTGCGCATCCCCCGCTGCTCCAGCAGCCACAGAAGCGGGGCCGAGACGGCGATAGCTGACGCCATGAACCAGAACACGTCGAACTCGTCGAGTCGCAGCATCGCGTGGATGGTGTCGTACTCGTGGAGGTTCGACGCGGCGAGCACACCACCGAAGGCGATGCCGAACAGCAGACCGATGATGTTGAGCCTCACAGGTCACCCCCGGTCACGATGCGGAGGGCAAGGGTGGTCAGGATGGCGGTGGCCATGAACGTGGCGGTGACCGCCATGCTCGCCGGTGAACGTTGGGCGGTCCCGCACATGCCGTGGCCGGAGGTGCACCCGCCGGCGACGGCGGCGCCGTACCCGAGCAGGGTTGCCCCGCCGAACACCATCGGAATGGTGGCCCACAGCGGGAAGACGTTGCGCAAGGCGTCGTAGCCGGAGCGGATCTCCGCCCCTTCCCGCAAGACCTGGGTGACAAGGATGCCCCCGACGAACATGCCGACGAAATACCAGACCCGCCACACGACGATCTGGTTCTGCCGCCGCAGCAGGGCGGCCGTCTGAACATAGGCCCCGCTGGCACCGAGCGGCTGGTTGGCGATGACAAACAAGCCGACGATCAAAAGGCCAAGGATGGGACCGCCGACGTACCACGCCAACCGATCAGGGATGATGTCGAACACGATCGAACTTTCTTCTTCGAGGACACCCACCGCCGCTGGCCGGCAGGGGGCACCGGGTGGATTGACGTGGGCTAGGCCGGCTGAGCTTCGTGGGCGGCGGTCCAGGCGCCGTAGCCACCGAGCAGATCCGACACATCGGTGAAGCCTGCCGCAGCGAGACGGCTCGCCGCGATCGAGGATCGGTAGCCACCGGCGCAGTAGACGATGGTGGGCTTCGACGCGTCAAGCGAGGACAACTTGCTGTTGAGCTGGGGCAGCGGTGCGAGGACTGCCCCTTCGATCACGCCACCTTCGGTCTCACCGGGGCCACGGACGTCGACGAGCTGGAGGTCCGGGGTCGAGGCCATCGCGTCGCGAACACCAGCGACATCAAGCCGGCTGCCTTGCGCAACCTCGCCGGGATGATCCAGAAACGCCTGCTCGGGGTCGAGGAGACAGCCGACGACATGGTCGAACCCGATCCGGGCGAGGCGATTCTTCGCCTCCCGAGCCTGGCCCTCGTCCGCAACGATCACGATCGGGGCGCCCGGCTGCACGACACCCCCAGCAAACTCGGCGTAGCGGCCAGCCATCCCAATGTTGACCGAGCCGATCAGGTGGCCGTGAGCGAACTCGACCGGGTCACGGGCATCAACGACAACCGCGCCTCGTCGCTGCCAGCGGCCGATCTCCTCGACGGTGAGCGCAGCAGGTTCGGCGTCTTCGTCGAGCAGGGGCCGGTTCTCCCGGTTGAGCATCGCGTCGTAGGCGAAATAGGCCGGAGCCGATGGCTGACCCTCGGTGACCGCCGCCACGAACTCGTCCTTGCTCATCGGCTGGAGGGCGTAGTTCCCGGCCCGTTGCTCGCCGATGGTCGAGGAGGTGTCGGTCGACAGGTTCTTGCCGCAGGCCGAACCGGCGCCGTGAGCGGGGAAGACTCGGGTTTCGTCAGGCAGGGTCAGGAGCTGGCCGTGGAGCGAGTCGTAGAGCTGCTCGGCGAGCTCGTCAGCTGTCACGCCGACCGACGAGAGCAGGTCGGGCCGACCAACATCACCGATGAACATCGTGTCGCCGGTCAGGACGGCATACGGGGTGTCGTCATCAGCATGTTCGTAGACGACGATGCTGATCGACTCCGGGGTGTGACCCGGCGTGTGGCGGATCTCAATGGTGACGTCACCGAGGCTGTAACGCTCACCATCGGCGAACCCTCGCATGGCGAACTCGGTTTCGGCGACATTGCCGTAGCCGATCTCGGCTCCTGTCGCCGCAGCCAGTTCGAGATGACCCGAGAGGAAGTCAGCGTGGAAGTGTGTCTCGAGCACCAGTTCGATCGAGAGGCCGTGCTCGGCGGCCGTTTCGAGGTAGGGCGACACGTCACGACGAGGGTCGACGACAACCGCCCGCTTCGTGCCCTCGTCGGCAATGACGTAGGACGCCTGGGACAGGCAGTCGAGATAGTGCTGTTCGAAGATCATGCGTTGGACCGTGCCTTCTCTCGTCGTACGTCTCCGCACACTACGCAAATGTACGGACATTTGGCAAACACTGCGTTACAGTGCGCTTGCCCCGCCGGCTGCCAATCCTGACCCGTTTCGGCAGCCGAGTTCTCGCGAGGGGCCCCAACGAACCGGAGAAAGCACGCTCGCCATGACCCGCCTCGTCCGACGACCCGCAATTGTCATCGCCTTGTTCGCTGTCCTCACCGCTTCGTGTGGAGGCGGCGACGGCGCCCGCGAGACGGGCATCCGAATGCTGAGCACGGCCGACAGCGCGGCCCTTCTCGAGGACCCGCCAGCAGATCTGACTATCCTCGACGTACGCACCCTCGACGAGTTCAACGAGGGCCACCTTGCGGGCGCAGAGAGGATCGACTTCTCCCGAGCCGACTTTGCCACCCAACTCGCCTCGCTCGAAAGGGACACGCCGTACCTCATCTACTGCCGGTCGGGGAACCGCAGCGGGCAAGCGCGGGCGATCATGGAGGATCTCGGGTTCTCCGACGTCGCCGACCTCGACGGAGGCGTCCTCGCCTGGGCCGATGCCGGCTACGAACTGGTGATGCCATGACCGACGCCGCCGTACCGGACCCGCGCTCGATGTGGAACGAGCGATACGGGGCCGAGGAGTACGTCTACGGATACGAGCCCAACGACTTCCTCGCCGAGATCATGGCCAACGCTCCAGTCGGAGACGTCCTCTGCGTAGCCGACGGCGAAGGCCGCAATGGGGTGTACCTCGCTGGCCTCGGTCATCGGGTCACGTCGGTCGACATCAGCGAAGCGGGGATCGCCAAAGCCCGAGCGCTCGCGGACGATCGGGGCGTCGCCCTCACCACCAAGATCTCAGACCTGGGCGAGTACGACCTCGGCACCGACCGTTGGGACACGGTTGTGTCAATCTTCGCCCACACACCGCCACCGGTGCGACGGCGCCTGCATGCCGCCCTCACCACCGCTCTGCGGCCGGGTGGACGGCTCGTGCTCGAGGCATACACCCCTGACCAGATCGGGCGGGGAACCGGCGGTCCTCAGGTACCGGAGCTGACCATGGACCTCAAGCGGTTGCGGGCGGAGCTGGTCGGGCTCGAGGTCGAGTACGAGGCCGAGTTCGTCCGCTCGGTCATCGAGGGCCCGGGCCACACCGGCGATGGTGCCGTCGTGCAGGTCATCGCCCGCAGGCCTGTCTGACCGTCAGCCAAACAACCCGAGGAGGCGGGCGGCGAGCGCCAGCGCAGCGACCACCATCACCGCCCGAATGACTCGTTCGCCGCCCCGCACCGCGACATGCGCCCCGAGCGAGCCGCCGACAGTGAACCCGATGGCGAGGATCAGGGCCGGAATCCAGTCGATCTGCCCTTGGGCCAGGAAGACCGGAATGGCTGTTGCGGTAACCGCGAAGATGATCACGACCTTCATCGAGTTGGCGATGACGAGGTCGTACCCGGCCCGGGTGAGCGCAGCGAGCAGCACGAGGCCGATGCCGGCCTGGATCGCGCCGCCGTACACGCCGATTCCGAAGAAGACGGCATAGGTAACCGGGCGGCTCCAGCGTTCGCCATCTTCGCGAAACTGGGGCTTGCGGACCGAGAGGATGCACAGCGGGATCATGACGAGACCGAAGACGGTCTCGAACGTGTCGTCGGTCAGCCGGCTAATGGCGAGGGAGCCGACGAGCGAACCGGCAACGATCGGGATCAGGACCGGGATGGCGTGGCTGAGCCCATCAATACCGAGCCGACGGAACGACGCTGCTGCCGAGACGTTCGACGCCATGACGCCAATGCGATTCGAGCCGTTTGCGCTGTTGCCGGGCACACCGGCGAGCACGAGGAGCGGAACGGTGAGCATGGAGCCGCCACCGGCGATGGTGTTGATCGCGCCGGCGAACACGCCACCGACGATCAGCAGTACGGCCTCCCACCACTCCACAGCGGCGACCCTAGCGGGAGCCGCCCGACGAGCACCGCAGCGACCCGAGCGGGAGTCGCCTGGGCGGCGTCAGCCGTCGAGCAGGTAGGCGCTGGGGTTGGGCTTGAGGGGGCGGGCGTACCAGAGCGGGCGGCGCAGACCGGAGTCGTTGGTTCCTGCGGGCCGGGTTTTGCTCATCCACTCGAGGTAGGCCTCGCGGGATTTCGCGGTGTCGACTACGACATCGCCGTACTCGTCGCCCTCGGCGGCCGGGGTGACGTGCACCCGCTGATGCCAGCACTGCATGCCGGAGATCGGGTCGGGCTGCACACAGAACGTCGCGTTCTGGTGAACACCCGTGTCCTTCCACCAGATGCGGTCGGTGTCGGGATCGTCAGAGTTGTAGGCCTCGATGCCCTGCTCTCGCTTGAGCTTCCACTGGGTTCCGCCTGTCGCGCTGGGGCTACTGGTAATGCTGGCTTTGCCAGCACCCCACGAACGGGCTTTGTCGTCCTCGAGCCGCCAGCGGCCCATGTGGTGTGACGCAGCGACAATGCCGGGGCGGATGCCTTCTGTTCGCCATGCCTGGATCACGAAATGGCCGATACGGGTCGAGACTCGAACCAGGCCGCTCTCCTCGATGCCAAGTTTCTCGGCGTCTTCGGGGTGAATCCACAGTGGGTGACGGTGGCTGATCTCGTTGAGCCACTTGGAGTTGGCCGAACGGGTGTGGATCAGGGTCGGGATCCGGAAGGTAGGAAGCAGGATCCGTTCCGTGCCGCCGGTTCCGTCCGGGCCTGGTTCCATGTCGAGGTCTTCCCAGTGCACATGGCTCGGGATCCACTTTGGGGTGGCGTACTCGGGCCAACCCCATTCTTTGAGGGTGGTGGAGAACAGCTCGAGCTTCTTTGACGGGGTTGGGAAGCCTTCCTTGGCTTCACCGTCGACCTCGACCGCCGGTGATCCGTCGCCGAGCGGCGCCAGCTTGAGGTCGCCGAGCGTGGACAGGTCGCCGTCCCACATGCCTGGTGTGCCGGGTGTCCGGTAGACGCCGTCGTCATCTTTCACCGTTCCCTCGAGTGCATCGGCTGCGACCGGTCGCTCGTAGGGCTCGTACGGGTCGGTCGGCACGGCAAACGCCGACCGGTTGCGCATGTACTCGAGCGGGGTCTCTCCCACCTCTGCGGCTGCCTCGGCCAAGCCGGGAACCTCGTGCTCGAACATTTTGCCGTAGTACTCGTCGACGCTGAGCGGCTTTTCGGGGTCGTCAGGCGACTGGAACCATTCACGGATCCCGAGCGAGCCGTCAGGGTCGATCTTCCAGGAAAGGTCGATCCAGAACTCGTTCTCTTCCCAGACCTCGCCGGGGTTGTATTCGAAGGTTCGGGTGCCGTCGGGGAGGTCACCGCCGGCCTGGATCTCGGCGAAACGCCGGAAGGTCGGCTGCCGGAAACTGACCCAGCGACCGGCATGCGTCTCATAGCTGGTGATGTCGTGGCGCTCGGCGCCGACGCCCATCGGCAGGACATAGTCGGCGAACCAGGCCGTCTCGGACCAGGTCGGGGTGAGGGCGACATGGCACTTCACCTTCTCGGTGTCCTTGAGGGCTTCCATCCAGGTGAACCCGTCGGGGTTGGTCCAGATCGGGTTGTAGACCCGGCTGAAGTAGACGTCGAGCGCGCCTCGCCCCTCGTTCAGGAAGTGCGGGAGCAGGATCGACATCTCGTGGTAGGCGAGCGGGAACTCGCGGGGCCACTCGAGGTGGTTCCACTCGTGGGTGTTCGGTGCCCCGATCGGGTCGTGGGGCTTGAACTTGTTCATGCCGTTGCCGGCGGTGCCGCCCTTGGTTGCAACCGATCCGGTCAGCACGTTCAGGAAGAACAGACAGCGGGCGACCTGCCAGCCGCCCATGTTGCCTGCACCAGCTGCTCGCCAGTTGTGGCTGGCGAACTTCGTCGGGTTGGCGCCGATGACGGCAGCAATTTCACGAATCGTGTCGGCGTCGATGCCGGTCTTCTGCTCGGCGGCCTCAGGGGTGTACTCGGCGTACTCCTCGAGCAGTGCCTCGCGAAGTTGGCTGAACTCGACCGGCTTCCCGGGGGCCCGTTCCTTCAGGTAGGTCTCCCAGTTGACCCAGCGTTCGACGAACTCGGCGTTCCACTCCTCGGATTCGATCAGCAGGCGGGCGATCGACAGCAACAGGAACGGTTCGGTCCCCGGCCAGGTCGGGAGCCAGTAGTCGGCTTTGGCGCCGGTGTTCGACAGGCGCGGGTCGCAGGCAATGACCTTCGCGCCGTTGGCCTGGGCTTCGATGATGCGCTGCGCATGCGGGTTGAAATAGTGACCTGACTCGAGGTGTGACGAGATCAGGAAGATCACTTTGGCGTTGGCGAAGTCGGAGCTCGGGCGGTCATGGCCCATCCAGCTCTGGTAGCCGATGCGAGCGTTACTCGAACAGATGTTGGTGTGGCTGTTGTGGCCGTCGACACCCCACGCCTTGAGTACCCGGTCGGTGTAGCCCTCCTCGCCGGGACGGCCAACGTGGTACATCACCCCGTTCTTGCGGCCCTCGACGAACGCGGTCCGGATCTTCTCGCCAACCTCGGTGAGCGCTTCCTCCCAGGAGATGCGTTCCCATTCGCCCGAGCCGCGCTCTCCAACTCGTCGCAGCGGGAACATGACACGCTCGGTGTCGTAGATCTGGTTGATCGTCGCTGGACCCTTCGCACAGTTGCGGCCCCGGCTCCCTGGGTGGAGCGGGTTGCCCTCGATCTTGCGAATCTCGCCGGTTTCCTTGTCGTGGTAGGCGACGAGGCCACAGCCGGCTTCACAGTTGAAGCAGGTGGTGGGAACGAGGGTGTAGTTCCGTTCGACCTTTTCCGGCCAGGCCTTGGCGTCGAGTTCGGTCCAGTCGTGCCACTGCTCGGCCGGCGGGTACTTGTTGAGATCAGTCATCAGTTTCAGCTTTCGGCGATCAGGAGAGCGGGACGGACTGGCCGGCCCGAACGAAGGCGTCTTCGTAGGCGAACAAGCCGACGATGGCGGCGACAGCAGCGGGAACGAGCAGGGCAGGTTCAACGGTGTCGGTGGCAAGCGCGATCACCGTGAGCACGGCGGGCACGACCATCCCGAGGCCGACCCCGCCGATCCAGAACTGACGGGCATAGCGGCCGTGCGTCATGGTCTCCACCGCAAGTTCGACGTGGCGAGAACCATGGCTTGCGAGTTCCATCCAGACGAGCGCAGCCGTGGCCCCAACCCCGCCGAGCAGAACCCAGGCGATCGCTTCGGTTTCGGGCACGGCCATGAACAGGTCGAGAACGGCATAGGTCGCACCGCCGGCGGTGACCGCCTGCGCGAGCAACACCGGCAACAGGAGCGGGGTCTGCCACAGGTCGCGACCTTCGCACTGGGCGAACAGGTACGCCGTGTAGCCGGCGGTGCCGAGGCCACCCAGCACGGCGGGAACGGCGAGGATCTCGATCAGGCCGTCGTTGTCGGCGAGTCCGGCGAGGAACCACAGACCGCAGACGGCGGCGAAGAACATCAGCACATAGGCGCCCTTCACCAGCCAAGAGGTTCGGTTGCCACGGGTCAGCAAGTAGTGGAAGCGGGTGGGCTGCTTGAGGTCGGCGATGAGGAGCGCCCCGGTGATACCGAGGAACACGCCGGCCACAACCGGTGGCACAACGCCGACCGCCGCTTGTTCATCAGCATGGCCAAGCAGCACGAGCAGGGCGGCAACGAGCATCACGCCAGCGGCGATCGCCTTGGTGACCAGGTAGCCCGACACCTTTTCTTTCCACGTCATCATGTGGGTCGTGGTGTAGGCGGTGCGGGCGACGACACCGTCGAGGTCGGCCGGCTTCTGCCCGATCGCGACCGGCACGGTCGGATGGTTCTTGCCTGTGGTGCCGGTGATGGTGTCGGCCCAGATCATGCCGTCGTTGGCGATGGCGGTGCGGGTCGGATCGAGCGAGGCCTGATCCGCCCCTCGGTAGTAGACCTTGGGCTTCGTGTTCTGTTCCGGCGCCCGGACGGCGACATCGTCACGGGCGATGATGCGGGAGATCTCAGAGTTGGGGTCGTCGAGGTCACCGATCTTGATCGCTTCGGTCGGGCACACGATCTGGCAGGACGGCTCAAGGCCCATCTCGATGCGGTGATTGCACATGTTGCACTTGTGCGCCGTGTTCGTCTCCGGGTTGATGTAGAGCGCATCGTACGGGCAGGCGTTCATGCACGACTTGCACCCGATGCAGTTGTCGTCTTGGAAGTCGACGACCCCGTTGTCGGCCCGGTAGAGCGCCGAGGTCGGGCAGATCGCCATGCATGGCGCATCGTCGCACTGGTTGCAGCGCATGACCGAGAACTTGCGAGCCACATCGGGGAAGGTCCCCGTCTCGATGTACTTGACCCAGGTGCGGTTGACGCCGAGCGGCACATCGTGCTCGCTCTTGCACGCCACGGTGCAGGCGTGGCAGCCGATACAGCTGTCGCTGTCGAGAAGGAATCCCAAACGTGTCACGTCGCCCATTTTGGGCGATGTGACGTCTGGCGGATAGAGGCCGAACCTCTATAGGGCCATAGACAGCATCTATGGCTGCCGTGGGAGGCTCAGCCGTTGCTGCGGTTCTGGGGGTCGAGCGCGTCGCGCAGCCCGTCACCGATCAGGTTCACGCTCATCACCGTTGCCGACAGCAACAGGCCCGGACCCGCCACCAGCCACACGTTGAGCGAAATCCGATCCTTGGCATCGTCGAGCAACTTGCCCCAGGTGGGCAGTTCGAGCGGGAAGCCGAGACCGAGGAAGGACACCGCCGACTCGGTCAGGATCGCCAGGGCGATACCAAGCGTGGCCGACACGATGACCTGGCTCACGATGTTCGGAAGGATGTGCTTGATGATCAACACCGACGATCGGGTACCGATCGATCGGCTGGCCAGCACGAACTCTTCTTCCTTGATCGACAGGACCTCACCGCGAACGATGCGGGCTGTCGACATCCAGCTCGTACCGCCGATAATGCCCACCATCAGGATGAAGATGCCGAGGTTGTCACCGAAACGATCCTGGACCGGATCGCGGAACAGCACGACCGTGACAAGCAGGATCGGCAGCAGCGGCAGCGACAGGAAGAGATCGGTGAAGGCCATCAACGGGGTGTTGAGCCGCCGGAAGTAACCGGCAACCACACCGACGAGCGACCCGATCACGATCGAGACCGTCATCGCTACGAAGCCGACCGCCAGCGAGATACGGCCACCGATGAGCGCTCGGGCAAAGGCGTCTCGGCCGAGGTTGTCGGTGCCCCAGATGTGGGGCCACCCGGCGCCACGGTTGGCGTTGGAGACGTTGGGCGTCGACGTGTCAAAGGTGAGGATGACCGGCCCCAGCAGGCACAGGATCACGATCACGGTGAGGGTGACGGCGCCGGCCATCGCTCCCTTGTGTCGCTTGAACTGTCGCCAGACATCGGATCGAAGCGATCGGAATTCACCGATGTCGGCGAACTCGGCGGCCGCTGCCGTCGCGGCAACGTCGGTCACGTCACTTGCGGGAGCGTCGCTCGAAGTCGGCTTGTCCGCGTCGGCGTGCTCGTGGCTGTCAGCGACATCAGTCATAGCGAATCCGTGGGTCAAGGAAGCCGTACAGGATGTCGGCGATGAGATTGAAGAGCACGGTCAGCGCCGCAAAGATGAAGACGAGTGACTGGACAACCGGAAGGTCGCCCTGGCCGATCGACAGCAGCAGATACTGGCCGAGGCCATTGATTCGGAAAATGCTCTCGGTGATGATCGCCCCGCTGAAGATGCCCGGGATGGCGAGCGCCAGCAGGGTCACGACCGGAATGAGACTGTTGCGCAGCACGTGACGGGTCAGCACCGTCCCCTCACCCAAACCCTTGGCTCGGGCGGTGCGCACATACGACTGGTTGAGGTTCTCGAGCACGGACGCTCGAGTGAAACGGCCGAACTGGGCTGCGTTGAACAGGGTCAACACGGCCACCGGCATGACGAGCTGTTCGATCTGGATCCAGATCGAACTCCAGCTTGTCCAGTCGACCTCGTGGTTCGACTTGTAGATCGTCGGGAACCAACCGAGGTTGATGGAGAAGAGCCAGATGAACAGCGGGCCGAGCACGAACACCGGCACCGAGAAGCCGATCATCGTCACGAGCGTGCCGACATTGTCGAACCAGCTGTACTGGCGGTAGGCCTGCATGGTGCCGATCGGCACCGCGATCAGCACGCCGAAGACGAGGCCGAGCCCCAACACGTACGACGTGTGGGGGATCTTCTGGTAGATGTTGTCCATCGCCGGCGAGCGAGACTGCCACGAGATCACTCGATCGTGGTTGAAACAGTCGCCGATGCACACGCCGACCTTGTCGAGCGGTGCGTCGAGGAGATAGAGCGGCTCGTTGACGACCATCAACTTGAGCCACTTGATCCATTGGACCAGGGCGGGGTCGTTGAAGCCGAGCGACTCACGAATGTTTTCGCGGACGTCCGGTGGGATCGTCAGCGGCAGCTGGCTGGTCGGGTCACCTGGTGCTGCATCCAGCAGGAAGAACACGACAAGGCTGATGACGACCAGCGTCGGTACGGCGAGTAAGAGCCGCCGAATGACATAACGAACCATCGTTCGAGTCCTCCCCCTTCACTCCCCAGATGTGCGAACCGATCACGGGCGGGGGCCCGAAGGCCCCCGCCCGATCAGATCGATTCGATCAGTGGATCAGCCTTCGCGGGCCCACTGCTCGATGTTCCAGTACTCGCTGTCCCAGGCGTTGAGATCGCCGGTGCCGACGAGATCGCTGGACCAGGCCGAGGCGCTGGCACGGTGGATCAGCGGGATGACCGCTGAGGTCGAGAGGATGTCATTCATCTCGATGATGATCTCGGTGTAGCGAGGATCATCAAGCGCCGTGGTCTTGGCCTCGGCGTTCAGCGCGTCGTACTCCGCAGAGTTGAGGCGAGGCATGTTGTTCAGGCCCCAGCTGTTTTCCGACGTCGGGATCTGGGACGAATCCCAGCTCGAGAGGTACGCAGCGGCGTACGGGCTCGAGGCGCCGTTGGTGAACATCTCCATCGGGTAGAAGAACTTCCAGATGCAGTCGTCGCTGGCGCAGGTGCCGTCGAAGAACAGGCTGGCGTCAACGTTGAGCATGTTGGCCTTCACGCCGATCTGCTCCCAGTAGTTCGCAATGAGCTCCTGGTTGCTCTGACGCACGCCGTTGGTCGAGGTGACATAGTCGAACTCGAGCTCACCGAAGCCGTCGGCCTCGCGGATGCCGTCACCGTTGGTGTCGAGGTAGCCCAGACCGTCGAGCAGCGCGTTGGCGCCGTCGATGTCCTGGGTGAGGCAGTAATCGTTGTTGGTGCTGCTCTCGGCACCGACCGGCCAGATGTTGCAGGTCGGGTTACCGGAGGGGCCGTAGCCGACGGCCACGAGCTCATCACGGTTGATCGCGATCGACAGCGCGCGGTGCAGGTCCGGGTTGTCGACGAACAGCGGGTGAGGGGTGCCCTCCGACGGCGGGTCGGCGTAGGGATCGGTCTGGTTCAGGTTGATGTGCTCGACGTTGGCGGTGAAGCCAGAGACGAGACGACCCTCACCAACGGCCTCCATCGGGGCCAGGATCTCCGGGGCGACCTGGAGGTTCCAGGCGTAGTCGGCTTCGCCGATCTCGAGGACCGAACGAGCGGCCGACTCAGCGTCGCCGCCACCCTGGATCTCAACGGAACCGAAGTACGGCTGACCGTCGGGGATACCGCGGTAGTTCTCGTTCATCACGGCGGTCACGAAGTCCTCGGGAACCAGCTCGGTGATGACGAACGGACCGGTGCCGATCGGCGAGAAGTTCTGATCCGAGCACGACACCGCAGCAGCGCCGATGCACTCAGCCATCTGAGCTTCCTGGAGGATCGGGCTGGTGTAGCTCACGAACAGCTCGTACGGGTACGGCTGGGGCTCCTTGAAGGTCACGAGCACGGTGTAGTCGTCAACCGCCTCGACCGATTCGGTCTTGATGATGGCGTCGGACGAGCAGCCGGTCGCTTCGTCGCTGCAGTACGCGAACGTGAAGGCGACGTCAGAAGCGGTGAACGGCGAGCCGTCGGACCACAGGACGTCGTCACGCAGGTTCCACGTGATCGAGAGGCCGTCGGCGGCGACGCCACCGTTGCTGGCCGTCGGGATCTCGGCGGCGAGAGCCGGCACGAGCGCACCGTCGGGGCCGATCTCGGCCAGGGGCTCAAGGCTCAGCGAACCAGCGAGCAGGTCCTTGGTACCGCTCGAGAGGTAGCTGTTGGCCTGCGAAGGGGCCTGCCACTGAAGCAGGACAAGGTTGCCACCTTCACCAGCACCGCTGGTGGGCGCGGGCGCCTCGGCGTCGTCTTCCTCGTCTGCTGCGTCGTCTCCCGAATCGCCGTCGTCGGAGTCACCCGAGTCTGTGTCTTCGGTGTCGGTGCCGCCGTCGGCGGTTCCGCTGTCGTCATCGTCATCTCCACACGCAGCGGCGAACATCGCCAAGATCGCGAGCAGAGCGATGAGCTTCTTCCAACTCATTACTTCCCTCCAGTGTTTGGGATACACCGCCCACCTCATCGACGGGCGCATGAGGGCCGAACATTAGCCGACTGAGACCTCCTTGCAATGGGGGTCGATGAATTCTGCTTGGCCGGTGGCTAACCGAAGTCTGACAAGGTGGGGCGCGCAGAGATCAACCGCAGCTCGCTACGGTCGGGGTATGGCCGCTGTGTCCACCGACTCGATCATCCGTGCTGCAGCGCTTCGCAAGGTGTTCGGCGACTTCACGGCAGTCGACGGAATCGACTTCGACGTCCGACCCGGCGAGGCGTTCGGCTTCCTCGGGCCGAACGGTGCCGGCAAAACCTCGACGATGCGAATGATCGGCTGTGTTTCGCCCCCAACGGCCGGTGAACTCTCGATCTTCGGACTCGACCCCGTGGCCGACGGCCGCCACATCCGGGCCCGGCTCGGGGTCGTGCCACAGATGGATCAGCTCGACGCCGAACTCACCGTGCTCGAGAACCTCCTCATCTACGCCCGCTACTTCGACATCGATCGCCGCACAGCCCGCAGCCGTGCCGACGAACTCCTCGACTTTGTGCAGCTCAGCGAGCGAGCAAACTCACGGGTCGAGCCACTCTCGGGCGGCCAGAAACGCCGGGTCAGCATCGCCCGATCGCTCATCAACGATCCCGAGTTGCTCATCCTTGATGAACCAACAACGGGCTTGGACCCCCAAGCCCGCCACGTGCTGTGGGACCGGCTCTACCAACTCAAAGAGCAGGGCCGCACCCTCATCCTCACCACGCACTACATGGACGAAGCCGAGCAGCTGTGTGACCGCCTCGTCGTGATGGACGGTGGCCACATCGTGGCCGAAGGCTCACCCCAAGGGCTCATCGCCGAACACGCACCTCGCGAAGTGCTCGAACTGCGCTTCGGCCGCGGTCGCAATGCCGAGCACGAAGCCGACGCAGCTGCCGTCGCCGCCCGAGTCGAGGTCCTCCCCGATCGCCTGCTCGCCTACGCCGATGATGGCGAAGCGGCGTTGGCGGCTCTCCACCAGCGTGGCGTGCAGCCCGACTCTGCACTCGTTCGCCGCAGCAGCCTCGAAGACGTGTTCCTCCGGCTCACCGGCCGAACCCTGATCGACTGATGAGTACCTTCGCGTGACCCTTCCCGCTGCACTCCGCGTCGCCAACCGCGACTTCGTGATGTACACGCGGATCTGGCGCGAGAACGTCATCGGCGCATTCGTGCAGCCGGTGCTCTACCTGCTGGGGGTGGGACTCGGCATTGGGTCGCTGGTCGACGACGGGGGCACCGCCACCACGGTTCTCGGCGACACCTCCTACTTCGCCTTCTACGCGTCGGCGCTCCTCGCAACCACAGCCATGTTCAACGCCGGCCAGGAAGCGCTCTGGCCGACGGCTGACGGCTTCCAATGGTCCAACGCCTACCGGGCGGTCATGGCCACACCCATCACCACCCGAGATCTCGCAGGCGGGTTTGCCGTTCGTTTCGCAGGCCGGACCCTCATCACCGGGGTCGGGGTGGCAAGCATTCTCGCCCTGTTCGACGACACACGGACCTGGGGCCTGCTGCCTGCGATCGGTGTGGCGGTCCTGTGCGGGCTCGCCTTCGCGATGCCGATCGCAACGTGGACCGCGTCACGCGTCGGTGACGCATCGTTCCCGGCGATCATGCGGTTCGTCCTGATGCCAATGTTCCTCTTCGGTGGCGCGTTCTATCCGATCGATCAGCTGCCAACCGCAGGGCAGGCCATTGCCTGGATCACCCCCCTCTGGCACGCCATCGAACTGTGCCGCGGGCTCATCCTCGGCGGGCTCGATGCCAGCGCGTGGGGCCACCTGGCCGTGCTCATCGCCTACTCAACCGGCGGCTATGTGGCCTGCGCCCGAGTGCTCGAGTGGCGGTTGCGGCAATGACAACGACCCGTCGTGCGAACGCCCCGACGGCAGGCGTTCTGCGCATCATCCCCGCCGAATGGTTCGACATCCGACGCCCGCAACGCCTCGTCGAACGCAGCCTCATGGTCTACCGCCACACCTGGCTGATCATCGTGAGCGGCATTTTCGAACCGCTCTTTTATCTCCTGTCGATTCGCGTCGGTCTGAGCGAACTCGTCGGCGACGTTGAGGTCGGCGACCGACTCGTGCCCTACGACGAGTTCGTGGCCCCCGGCCTGCTCGCCGCAGCCGCCATGAACGGGGCGATCTTCGACTCGACCATGAACATCTTCCACAAATGGAAGGCCGCCCGGCTCTACGACGCCGTGCTGTCCACCCCGCTGAGCGCAGCTGACGTCGCCCTCGGAGAAATCAGCTTCGCCGTGCTGCGCGGCATGTTCTACGCAACCGCATTCCTCGCCACCATGGGCCTCCTCGGCATGACCCAATCATGGTGGGTGCTGATGGCAGTGCCGATCGCTGGCCTGATCGGGTATGCGTTCGCAGCGCTCGGCATGGCCGCCACCACCTACATGCGCGGCTGGGCTGACTTCGAGTACGTCCCGGCCGCCACCCTCCCGCTCTTTCTCTTCTCCGCCACCTTCTACCCGGTCTCGGCCTACGGCGACTTCGGATGGGTGGTGCAGCTCAGCCCGCTCTACCACGGGGTCGAACTGGTGCGTTCCGCCAACCTCGGCGACTGGTCCCTCGCTGACCTCGCCCACGCAGGCGTGCTCATCACCCTTGCCGCCATCGGCACGACCATTGCCGCTCGGCGGCTCGGGCGTCTCCTCCTCGCCTAAACCGCAGACCGAGGCGAACCAAGGGGTCGGTGAGCCGGGGGCCCACCTTTAGCCTGAGGGCGATGGTGACCTTCGACGAGTTCCTCCGACACGTTCTCACCGCGGGCGTGACCATGACGGTCAGCCTGTTCGTACTGGTGGCGTTCGCACACCGCTACGACGATGCTCGCGGTTTCGTTCGGAAAGCTGCGATTGCCCTCCCCGTGTGCATCGGCCTGGTTGCCCTGCTGTCGATCACCTCTGGCGTCACCGAGGCCCGCTGCACCCGAGACCCTCGCGAGTGGTGCCGCTACAACGACAACGTGCCGTTCATGGCCACGGTCGCGATGATCTTCAGCGGACTGATGCTCACTCGAGCGTTGCTGGTGTGGTTTTACCGGCCGGTCAAGAGCACGCACGGCTTCTTCGACAAACCTCCGAGCCACACGGAGAGGCGAGACCACCGAGCACAGGGGTAGTGTCGCGGCCCTTAGCCGTTCTCGCACCCAGGAGCTCTCATGCCGATCGACCCGACCTTTCTCGGCGCCATCCAGTACCGCTGCATCGGCCCAACCCGCGGTGGCCGGGTCATGGCGGTCGCTGGCGACCCCGAGGACCGCAGCGTCTTCTACTTTGGGGCGGTCGCCGGTGGCGTCTGGCGAACCGACGACGCCGGTACGTACTGGGAATGCATCACCGACGGCCAGCTGAGCGCAGGCTCAATCGGCGCGTTGGCGGTAGCTGAATCCGACCCCAACGTCATCTATGTCGGCACGGGCGAGTCGACCATCCGGATCGATGTCAGCCACGGCGACGGCGTGTACCGCAGCCGCGACCGCGGTGCGACCTGGACCCACGTCGGGCTCGAGGAGTCCCGCCACATCGGCAAGATCCTCGTGCATCCCAACGACCCCAACACGGTCTATGTCGCTGCACTCGGACACGCCGCGAAAGACAACCCCGAGCGCGGCGTGTACCGCTCGACCGACGGCGGCGACACCTGGGAACTCGTCCTGCACGTGAGCGAGCAGGCCGGCGCGGTCGACCTTTCGCTCGACCCCTCAAACCCGCGCCGCATCTTTGCAACCACCTGGGAAGCTCGACGCAACTTCTGGTCGATCATGTCGGGCGGGGCCGGGTCGGGCCTGTGGCGCACGTCGGACGGCGGCGACACCTGGGAGAACATCTCCGACAACCCGGGCATGCCCGGCGGCACGCTCGGCAAACTCGGGGTGGCCGTGTCACCAGCGCAGCGAGGGCGCGTCTGGGCGATGGTCGAAGCGGAGGGTCGCAAGCGCGGCCTGTACCGCAGTGACGACTACGGCGACACCTGGGAAAAGACCTCGGGCAAGGCCGAACTCGCGTGGCGGCCCTGGTACTACATGCACGTCATCGCTCACCCGACCGAGCCGAACACCGTCTTCGTGCTTGACATGAAGGCGTGGAAGTCGATCGACGGCGGCAAGGAATTCACCGAGTTCGTCACCCCGCACGGCGACAACCACGGTCTGTGGATCGACCCGAAGGACCCCGAGCGGATGATCGGCGCCGACGATGGCGGTGCGTGGGTCTCGCTCACCGCCGGCAACACGTGGTCGTCGATCTACAACCAGCCGACCGCGCAGTTCTACCACCTCGACGTTGACGACCAGTACCCCTACATGGTGTACGGCAGCCAGCAGGACAACTCCTCGATCGCCGTGCCCAGCCGCACCGGCAAGGGCTCGATCAACTGGGGCGACTGCTACGCGCCCGGCACAGCCGAGAGCGGATATGTCGCGGTCAAGCCCGACGACCCAAACATCGTGTTCGTGGGTGCCATCGGCAGTTCGCCCGGCGGCGGCGATGCTCTCCAGCGCTACGACCACCGGTCGAAACAGATCCGACTGGTGAGCGTGTGGCCCGAACGGGTGCTTGACGGTAACACCGCCGAAGTCCGGTTCCAGTGGACCTACCCGATCATGTTCTCGCCCCACGACAGCAACGAGTTGTACGCGGCCGGCAACAAGCTGTTCCGGTCACGCGACGAGGGCGAAAAGTGGGAGGCGATCAGCCCCGACCTCACCCGCGCCGACCCGGAGACCATGGGCGTGTCCGGGCCGCTCACGATGGACACCGCGGGCGCCGAGATGTACGCCACGATCTTCTCGCTCATGCTCTCCGCCCATCGGCGCGGGGTCATCATGACCGGCTCCGACGACGGCCTCGTGCACGTGTCGACCGACGACGGCGAGACCTGGAACAACGTCACACCACCGGATCTGCCAGCCAACTCCCAGGTCACGATGCTGGCTGAGTCGCCCCACACCGAGGGCACCGTCTACATGACCGTCGCCCGCCACAAGGAAGGTGACTACGCGCCGTATGTCTACCGGACCACCGACCTGGGCCAGTCCTGGACCCAGATCGGCAGCGGCCTTCCCGACGGGGAGTTCTGCCGGGTCGTGCGGGAAGACCCGACCCGCCCAGGGCTGCTGTACGTCGGCACCGAACTCGGCCTGCACATCTCACCTGACGGCGGTGAGACCTGGCAGCCGCTCCAGGCCAACTTGCCGGTCTCCCCGGTCTATGACCTTCTGGTCAAGCACGACGACCTCATCGTTGCCACCCACGGCCGATCGTTCTGGATCCTGGACGATGTCACCCAGATCCATCAGGCGATCGATCTGAGCGATGCATCAGAACCTGCGCTGCTGCGGCCCCATGACACCGTGCGGGCCCCCGAGCATCTGTTCGCGTCGTTCTGGGGCTCGACGGCTGGCAAGAACTACCACGTGACCCTCGGCCAAAACGCCACGTTCTATCTGGACGAACTCGAGACCGGTCACAAGGTGAAGCGGGTGATCGGCTCGGGTGAAGATCTCCGACACGGGGTCCGGATCACCTATCACCTCCCCGCCGAGGTCGACGGCCCGGTCACCCTGTCGATTCTCGACGGCGACGGCGAACTGATCGAGTCGTTCACCTCGGATATCCCGGAGGACAAGGCCGATCGGGAGGGCTACTACTGCACTGCCGACGCCGGCATGAACTCCTTCTGGTGGTCGATGACCTACCCGGAAGGTCCGAAGATGACCGACTCGGAGTTCCACAGTCGCCCCAGCGGCCCGCTCGCCATGCCCGGCGGCTACACCGTCCGCCTCGAGGTCGGCGAGTGGTCGGCGACCCAGCCGTTCGCGCTCGTGAAGGACCCCCGCATCGACACCCCCGACGAGGACCTACAGGCCCAGTTCGACCTGCGGATGCAGATCCAGGATCGCCTCAGCGAGACAACGACGGCGATCAACCGCTGCCGTGACCTCAAGGCCCGACTGGCCGACTGGGCCGGTCGACTCGACGACATCGATGGTGGCGCCGACGCTGCGGCCGGTGCTCGTCAGCTGTCGGAGTCGATCGAGGCGATTGAGATCAAGCTCGTGCAGCCCGAACTCAAATCGGCCGGCGACAGCCTCAACTATCGCGAGCAGCTGTGGGAGAAACTGAGCGATCTCGTCCCGATCGTGGCGAGCGCCGACGCTCGACCCACGGCGCAGTCCTACGACGTGTTCGAGAAGCTGAGCAACGAAATCGACCCACACCTGTCGAAACTCGACGAGGTCATCGCCGGCGATCTCGCCGCCCTCAACGACACCCTCACGGCGTTGGGTGTCGACATCATCGGCGCCTGATCGTCGAATGGAGCTTCTCGCCCTCGTGGGCGTGCTGTTGCTGGTCTATGTGTCGTTCGCCGTGTCGGCGTCGGCTGGACTCGGTGGCTCGCTTGTCCTCGTTCCCGCCCTGGTCATCTTCCTCGGCTCGAAGGAGGGGATCGCACTCGCGGCCTTGCTGCTCGCCAGCAACAATGTGGCGAAGATCTTCGCGTACCGAGCGACGCTGCCGTTCCGGGTTGCCGCGCCGATCGTGGCGCTGATCATGCTCGGCGCGGCCGCAGGCGCAACCTTGCTCGTGAATGCGCCCGAGGTTGTGGTGACGATCGGTGTGGTCGCCATGTTTGCGGCGACACTGATCGCTGAGCGGTACGAGCTGGCACTGGCCCGCAAAGGGTTCGGTCCGGTCCTTGCGTTTTCGTCGGGCGCGACCAGCGGCTTCTCGGGGACCTCGGGGCCGCTCAAGGGTGTGGCGATCCGCAACCTTGACCTCGACCGACGGCATTTCGTGGGGGCGGCGTCACTGGCGAGCTTCGCGGGCGATGCGACCAAGACGGCGATCTTCGCCGACGCGGAACTCCTCGGACGCCAGTCGGTCCTGCTGGCGATCGCCGCAATCCCGCTCATGGCGCTCGGAACGTGGACCGGGTCAACGGTCAACAATCGTGCCGGCGAGAAAAAGTTCGCCGTCCTCTTCTGGACCGTGATGACGGGCTACACCGTCCGCCTCGGCATCCTGCTCGCCTGAGCCGATTCGTGGGGCGGCAGCCTCAGAAGCGCCAGGGGTAGTCCGAGCCGCGACCGCCATAGGTGGTGTCGTTGCCGAGCAGCCGATCGCGGACTGTGTCAGTCGTGGCCACGTCAATACAGGTCTGGGCCATGGCGATCGCACCGTGGATCATGGAGTCGTCGGCGTCCTCGGTTTTGCAGTGCTGGGTGAACTCCGGTTGATGGTTCACTGCGGGGGCACAATCGAGACCGATGCTGGGGTGGATGGTCGGCATCAGCAGCGACACGTTGGCCATGTCGGTTGACGCTGCCCCCTTCGTCAGGCGGGGCGAGAAACGGCGCCCGAGTGCCTCTGCGTTGGCCTTGTAAAGCAGGGCGATCTCGTTGTCATGGTTGAACTCGGTGTAGGGCGGGCCATGGTCTTCGATCTCGAGGGTGGCACCGGTGGCGAGAGCACCGGCTTCGAAGCATCGATGCACCTGCCCCTGCAGTCGCTCGAGATCGGCCACGCCTGATGCCCGAACGATGTACCGGGCCGTCGAGTGTGACGGCACGATGTTCGGGGCATCACCGCCGTCCGTCACGATGCCGTGGATCTGATCGCCAGGATGCAGATGCTGACGGATCAGGCCGACCCCGACCTGCGCAACGGTGATCGCATCGGCGGCGTTGATGCCCTCGTGGGGAGCCATCGACGAGTGCGCAGCCTTGCCGTGCATGTGGTACTCGCACTCGGTTGCGGCAAGGGTTGGGAAGACGTCGCTCTCCATCGGGGCCGGGTGGATCATCATGGCGACGTGGAGGCCGTCGAACTCGCCTGCTTCGAGCATGATGATCTTGCCGCCGCCGCCTTCCTCGGCTGGCGTACCGAGTACTCGGATGGTGATCCCGGCCTCATCGGCGATCCGGGCGAGCCCGATCCCGGCGCCGACGCCGGAGGCGGCAATGATGTTGTGACCACAGGCATGGCCGATCCCGGGTAGGGCGTCCATTTCCGAACAAATGCCGACCGTGAGCGGGCCGCTGCCGTACTCGGCGATGAACGCCGTCTCCATGCCGGCCACGCCGGTTCGGATCGAAAAGCCTGCGTCGCTGAGCGCGTCGATGCAGACCTTGGCGGCGTGCTCCTCCTCGAAGGCAAGTTCTGGGTGTTCCCAGAGTTCGTGCGAGACCGAGACGAGCAGGTCGCGGGTCGCGTTCACGTCGGCTTCAGCAGCCGCTTTCATGGAGGCAACAGACACGCCGCGATCGTAGACCCGTCGGATCCGACCACGCCGCCCCGATGGCTCTACCCATAGGATTCCCCTATGCCGCTCCCCGCCTCGTTCCCGGAACTCGCATCACTCGACCTGTTCGTCTCCGTGATCGAGCTCGGCAGTGTGAGCCGCGCTGCCGAGGCCCACGGCATTGCCCAGCCGTCGGCCAGCAGCCGCATCAAACACCTCGAACGGCAACTGGGGATGCAGCTGCTCGACCGCGGCCCGGGTGGCTCCACGCCGACTGACGCCGGCGTCGTCGTCGCCGGGTGGGCCGACACGATCCTGCGCGCCGCGCACGAACTCGAGGTCGGACTCTCGGCGTTTCGAGCCGAACAGACCGGCCGGCTTCGTATTTCCGCCAGCTTCACGATCGCGGAGTACCTGCTCCCCCAGTGGCTCG
>Ga0255767_1000379_pt1 | contig 39883 bp, 33 predicted proteins | sample 071ome_24_FD_179967 | JGI IMG/M metagenome (GOLD analysis project Ga0255767, IMG submission 179967) | Coastal salt marsh microbial communities from the Groves Creek Marsh, Skidaway Island, Georgia - 071402CT metaG (version 2) | ecosystem: Environmental > Aquatic > Marine > Intertidal zone > Salt...
TTTCGATCCATTAACGGCTTCTCAAGCCTGGATACCATGGACCCTTTGGTTAGTCTGTGGCTTGGTACCCAGAGCCATATTTCGGCTCACTTTGATTTCCCGAGCAATTTAGCCACGGTCATATTTGGAGAGCGCCAGTTCACGCTCTACCCACCAGACATGGTCGGTAACCTTCATGTTGGGCCAATGGAGCGAACGCCTGCTGGGCAACCCATTAGTTTGACTGACAGTGACTATCCACATGATGACCGGTATCCAGGTTTAGAGGTAGCGCTCGAACATGCACTGCAGGCAACCCTCGGCCCAGGCGACGCCATCTATATCCCGAGTTTGTGGTGGCATGAAATCAAATCCCGAGCGCCGCTCAATGGATTGGTCAATTACTGGTGGCGCGCTAACCCCGCCTACTTTGGCTCACCATTCACAGCACTCCAACACCTTACCTTCGTGCTGCGCTCATTACCCAAGGCCGAGCGTGAGAGATGGCGACCAATCATCGAGCACTATATCTTCGGTCCCGAAGAGGTGGTTGCGGGGCACATTCCGGACACCGCGCGTGGAATTCTCGAGAGTCCAAATCAAGAAGAGGCAACGCTGTTCAAGCGATTTGTCGCTAATCAACTGTCACCAGGGAACCATTCATCATGACTACTGACCCTCTTGTTCGTCGCGTACTAATTGTTGGCGGCGGGACGGCTGGCTGGATGACCGCGGCGGCCCTATCCAAGCTGATCGGAAAACATCTCGACATTACCCTTGTCGAATCTGACGCCATAGGGACGATCGGTGTGGGTGAAGCAACCATCCCTACTTTCATCGCGCTCCATCAGCTACTAAAAATACCTGAGGCAGAATTCCTATCCCGCGTTCAAGGGACGATTAAGCTCGGCATATCATTCGAGCGCTGGCAAACCCTTGAGAAGAACTACATCCACGCCTTCGGGACAACGGGCCAAGGGTGTTGGGCAGCAGGGTTTCATCACTTTTGGAATCGCGCTGAAAGGCAAGGCCTCGCAAAGGATTACAGCCGGTACTCGCCAGAGCTCGTGGCGGCTGAATCCAGAAAATTTGGCCATATCAAGGAAGCGCCTCTCAATTACGCGTATCACCTGGACGCAACAGCCTACGCAAAATTCTTACGAACCTTTGCTGAAGGTCACGGTGTTAGGCGCGTTGAGGGGCGAATAGAAACCGTACATACGAGCAGCGATGGCGCCATCAGCGCGGTTCAGCTTGAGAGCGGTGAGCAACTTGGCGCAGACCTTTTCGTAGATTGCAGCGGCTTCGCAGGATTGCTGATAAACCAAGCGCTCAAGACACCGTTCGAAGATTGGGGGCAATGGTTACCCTGCGATCGAGCGGTCGCCGTGCAAACAACCGCCATTGAACCTCCGATCCCTTACACGCGAGCGATCGCGCATGGCGCTGGATGGCAATGGAAGATACCGCTCCAACATCGTGTTGGTAACGGTTTGGTCTTCAGCAGCGAGTTCTTGTCTGATGATGAAGCAAGTAACCTACTGCTCTCCGAAATCACCGGTGTGCCGATCACTGAACCCAGGATCATTCGCTTTAAGACGGGACAGCGTCAACAGCACTGGGTGAAAAACTGTGTCGCGATTGGCCTCGCGTCCGGCTTCATTGAACCTATGGAATCCACCAGCATCCATCTCATTCAACGAGGCATCGTTCGGCTCATGCAGCTCTTTCCATATGGTGGAATCAAGGAGGGTGATCGCGCCGAGTTCAATGATCAGATGACCACCGAGTTTAGGCACATCCGTGACTTCATTATCATGCATTACCATCTGACCGATCGGACCGACACCGAATTCTGGCGCAGGAACCGTGCGATGGATATTCCTGAAACGCTCGCTCATCGACTGGCACTGTTTGAACAAAGCGGCAATGTTTTCCAAGGCCAATGGGATGTCTTTGGTGAGAACAGTTGGACTCAAGTGATGATGGGGCAAGGATTAAGGCCCGCCCACTATCACCCGATCGTCGACATGATGTCAGATGATGAATTGGGCGGCTTCATCAAACACCAAGAACAAAAGGTCGAATGGGTACTGCAACACACGCCATCGCATCATGACTTCCTAGACCGATATTGTAAGTCACCGGCGCCTTAGATCTTTGTAGCAAGCCAGTCGGCTGCGACCCCTTATCGAGCAAGGTCAATCGCCCCACTCCAAGGCCAACACCTCGTTCACCGAAGCCCGCGTCTTTTTTGAGCCAAAAAAAACCACGCCGAAGCGTGGTTTTTTAACAAAGACACTAAGCCTTAGTCTTTCTTCAATCTGAAAGACCAGAACACTCCTGCGCCAGCTTCGACCGTTACGGTCATCGAGTCGCTTCCCACGGTGAGTACATCGTAGGTGACAGACTCTGGCGTGTCTGCAATGCTGCTAAGTTCTTGACCATTAACCGCTTTGGGAAGCGCGATATGCGATCCCAGACCGTTGATAGTCAGCGTGCCTGCGTCTGCATCGTAGTCAAAGCTGCCCGTGGTACTGCCGTCATGTGGCGCCACTGGCGCTGCGCACGCATCCGCTCCACCCTGCCACGCTTCGACGAATGTTTCGCCACCCATGGCATTCAAGAAGGTACCGTCCGAGCCAAAATGCATGATGTCGTCGTACCAACAGGGACGATCCGCTTCGACCGAAGCCCACCACTCAGTGCTTCCCGCTGACGGGCCCACTCCGGCCCCACCGTCGCCATCCAGCTTCCAGTTACCGCGAAGTGGAGAGTTGGATACACGCTTCAGATTGAACGTCCACCAAACGCCAGCCGCTGTCTCAACGGTAACCGTCATACTGTCGCCGTCCAGCGTCAACACTTGATAAGTGATGAAGTCTGGCGTGTCAGCCACGCTTGCAAGCTCCTGACCATTCACTGCCTTGGGCAGTGCAACGTACGCGCCTTTTCCGAGTACCGTTAGCGTCCCAGCATCCTCATCATAGGTGTAGACCGCGTCTGCACTACTATCGTGAGGCGCAACGGGAGCTGCGCATGCGTCTGCGCCGCCTTGCCACACCTCTACAAACGTCTCATCACCATGAACATTGAGGAACGAACCATCGCCACCAAAGTCGTAGATGTCGTCGTACCAGCAGGGCCGGTCTGCTTCTACCGAAGCCCACCACTCGGTGCTGCCCGCGGTCGGCCCGACGCCCGCCGCGCCATCGCCATCAAGCTTCCACTTTCCAGCGAGCTTCACTTCAGGCACGCGAACTAGTCTGAACGACCACCAAACACCCGCACCAGCTTCCACGGTGACCGTCATGCTATCCCCGTCGAAGGTCAGCACGTCATAAGTGATCGATTCTGGCGTGTCCGCAATATTGCTCAGTTCAAGGCCGTTAACCGCCTTTGGCAGCGCAATATGCGACCCAAGGCCATTGATCGTTAACTTACCGGCGTCAGCATCGTAGTCGAAGCTACCAGTGGTACTTCCATCATGAGGTGCCACCGGTGCGGCACATGCATCCGCGCCACCTTGCCACGCTTCGACAAATGTCTCGCCGCCCATGGCGTTCACAAAGGTGCCATCAGCACCGAAGTGCATAATGTCGTCGTACCAGCAGGGGCGATCTGCCTCAACCGAGGCCCACCATTCGGTGCTACCCGCAGATGGGCCCACACCTGCAGCCCCGTCACCATCAAGTTTCCAATTCCCCTTTAACGGCGATGTTGAGACGCGCTTCAAGTTGAAACTCCACCAAACGCCTGCTGCAGTTTCCACCGTCAGGGACATGCTGTCTCCGTCGAGCGTCGTGACCTGATAGGTGACGAAGTCAGGAGTGTCAGCAACACTGCTGAGCTCTTGGCCATTAACGGCTTTCGGCACCGCGAGGTACGCACCCTTACCCATCAATGTGAGGGTCGAAGCGTCTTCATCGTACGTGAATACAGCATCTGCGCTGCCGTCATGAGGCGCAACAGGTGCTGCACAGCTGTCTGCACCGCCTTGCCAGCCCTCTACCCAGGTCTCATCTCCGTGCACATTGCTGAACGAGCCATCCGCGCCAAAATCGTAAATATCGTCATACCAGCAAGGCCTGTCGGCTTCGACTGACGCCCACCATTCCATGCTGCCCGCCGATGGGCCCACACCGGCAGCACCATCACCATCGAGCTTCCATTTTCCTGCGAGAGGCGATGCTGGGACTCTAGCCAGCCTGAAGGTCCACCAAACGCCAGGCCCTGTTTCCAGAGTAACGGTCATGGAATCACCATCGAGCGTCAGCACCTGGTAAACCACGGAATCGGGCGTGTCCGCGGTGGTGGTGAGCTCTTGACCATTCACCGCTTTAGGCAGGGCAATGTGAGCCCCCTTTCCAGAAATGGTCAGCGTTCCCGCATCTTCATCATAAGTGTAGGTGCCAACGGTGCTGCCATCATGGGGCGCCACTGGCGTTGCGCAACTGTCTGCCCCGCCCTGCCAGGCTTCGACAAACGTTTCATCACCCATGATATTGAGGAACGAACCGTCCTCACCAAACCGATGTACGTCGTCATACCAACAGGGGCGATCCGCTTCTACTGACGCCCACCATTCTGTGCTGCCCGCACTGGGTCCTACGCCTGCAGCCCCGTCACCGTCCAGGAGCCAGTCGCCGGCCAGCGTACTGTCGCCGTCGGCGCATCCTTCAATACAATATTGAACCGCGCTACCGTCAGTAGTTGCCGAGACCATCGCACCGACTTCACCACTCGTATCTTGGAACGTAATTTCAAACGTGACATCACCATCCACATCGAACTCTGTCATCATGCGCTTTGCGCGCCAGTTTCGGACATTCCCTGTTACTTCATCCGCAGGCACGCCGTTGATCGATACGCTTGGCTTCATGATCGCTTCGCTAGCAACGATATCGATCTGAATCTCTTGTTCGAGTTTTGCCTTTCCGTTTGGCTTCGGATCTCTGTCACGCGCCATTTTTATAGTGACTGACTCCAGCACTGGCGCCACTCCATCCGAAGCAGGCTCGGCCAGGTCATTGTTGGTAATCACCGCGTCGCTGCCCCCACACGCGGCAAGTGTTGCTAGGAGCGCGCCTAACAGACCGACTCTAACGAGCTCCGCCGCTTTGGACGGTGCGCGCCAAAGATTGTTCAAAATAGTTGCTGAATGCTCCATAAACTCCCCTCAATGCCCTCCCGTCTACAATCGTGACAGGTATTTTTTGACCCCAGCATTGTCATTGGCCGCCTGTACAGCCTCCACCCCAAAACGTCGAATAGGGAGATATATGCGGTGAGACGGATGGAGGTTTAGCTCCCGATTCGCTTGTCATTTCGAGACGGAAAAGCACCCGTCTCTGGCAGCTGGGGTAGGCAAGGAGAGTACACAATGGCCAGCGCTTGATAAGTTCTCAGTTGCGGCTTGACGATTCGCTCGCAACGGCCGTTTTGCATTAGATTTCGGCTGGCTCCGCCAGAGCCTTGATCACACATTGGAGCAATTCTTGTACCGACAGCCGAATATCCAGACGAGTTGCACGACTGGGCAGCTCTAAATCCCGCAGCTGGCTCTGCAACATCTCTGCGCCCATAAAATGACCTGAGCGAGACCGGAGCCGCGACTCTATTAAATCACTCGGCCCATGGAGGTGGAACCAGCGGGCGCTCGGCGCCGCTTCCTCAAGTAATGCGCGATAGGACTGTTTTAATGCAGAGCAAGCGAGGACGCAGCGCTCGCCTCTACCCTGGTGGTCTATCAGTAACTGCCTCAAATCCTCTAACCACGGCCACCGGTCAGCATCCGTTAGCGGCACTCCGCTTCGCATTTTTCTGAGATTTGCTTCGGGATGGAAATCATCAGCGTCGAGAAACGCCCAACCTGTTGCCTCGGCAAGCGCACTCCCCACGACGGATTTACCTGTACCGGCCACCCCCATCATCACAACAACGGGTGCGACAGGCCCTCTTAACCCGGTAATGACCAAACTCCCATTCCTTGCCATCCCATCATTACTTGATCGCCTTTCCTTAGTCGTTTTTATTCAGCCGCCCTGTTCTTCGGCCGTTGCATTCATTGTCGGCTTAAGTCGACTTCAGATTCTCTCGATCTAACCCCACATCGGGTCACGACTTATCGCGGACCCCAAACGATTGCTCGATGCCTCAGCAAAAGCTTGCAGGCCATCAGACGGACAGCGCACCGCCTACCCCTCTAGTCGGACAAACAGGCCATTTTACCGCAGCTTTCTAGCACTTGGCCCTGTCTTGGTGCGTTACTCAGCCTCTCATCGCCCACAATTGGCGCGGCTCATGCACCAACGATTAACGAATCTTCACGTTGCCATGAATCATTCTGGCAATGACAATGCCAACCGTTGATTGCGACTCGAGCAAGAAGGATGCAAAAACATGACCTCGAACATGACTAATGCTGAAGCGCTGAGCTTCAAGGAAAAGTTGGGTTATGGACTCGGCGATGGTGCATCCAATTTCTTCTTTCAGGTCTTCAACATCTTTTTGCTCTACTACTACACCGACGTGTTTGGGCTCTCCCCTGCGGCGGTTGGAACCATGTTCTTGGTCACAAAAATTGTGGATACAGTGACCGATCCCATGATGGGAATCATTGGCGACCGAACCGAGACGCGATGGGGGAAATTTCGACCATATCTGCTGTGGATGGCCATCCCGTACGGTCTCTGCGGCTACCTCATGTTCGCGAATCCGGAGCTTTCTGATTCTGGCAAGCTTATCTACGCTTACGTCACCTACACCCTCATGATGCTCGCGTATACGGCCATTAATGTTCCTTACTCAGCACTCATGGGCGTCATTTCGCCCTCGTCGATTGAGCGAACTAAAGTGTCAAGCTATCGATTCTTTTGCGCCTTTCTTGCCGGCTGGGCGATATCTACGCTCGTACCGACACTAAAGGATCAGCTCGGTGGCGGTGATGAAGCCATGGCGTTCCAGATTCTGATGGGCGTATTCGCCGTCATTTCGGTGGGGATGTTTTGGATTTGCTTTGCGACCACCAAAGAACGGGTGGTCCCACCCAAGCAGCCATCAGACTTGCGCGCAGATTTCAGAGCATTGCTCGACAACGGCCCCTGGCTCGTACTGTTCGTCGCCGCTATTTTTACCCTCATGTCAGTCGCCATCAGAGCTGGCGGCACCATGTATTACTTCAAGTACTTTGTAGGCACCGGTGATACCCCGGTGTTTTGGATACTGAACCAAACTTCCGTATTTTTGTCGCTCGGAACATTGGGCATGTTGGTAGGGATCACCATGACTCGGTGGCTGGTGGAGCGATTTGAAAAGCGGGACCTTCTTATCGTGCTTTCGCTCCTGAACGCGGCAAGTTTCATTGCGTTCTTTTTCGTGCCCCCGGAAGCGTTTTGGACAATGGTCATCGTCAATGTCATAGGGTCTGTCATCAACGGCCCAACCCCAGCATTGGTGTGGGCCATGTATGCCGACACCGCTGACTATGGCGAGTGGAAAACTGGAAGAAGAACCACAGGTCTCGTCTTTTCTGCCGTCCAGTTCGCTCAAAAATTTGGCTTGGCGATTGGTGCCGCCTTGTCAGGCTACATTCTTGCGTTATATGGCTTTGTTGCCAATCAGGACCAATCAGAGGATGCACTACTCGGAATTCGTTTGATGTTTACAATTTTCCCAGCGGTACTTTCTATCTTAGCCACCATTGCCGTTTGGTTTTATCGCATTGATCGCGCGACACTCGAGGCCGTGGAACGGGAATTAGCAGAAAAGCATTCGGAGACTTATTACCCGAATCGCTGAGGGGCGGTAGCCATTGACCATCGCTCTGCTGCCGGCTCGCTGCACGAACTGCGTATCCGTGAGGCGCCCTTGCGGCACAGATTTTAAATCAAGGATTCGTTGGTGTTTTGGCTCAAGACAGTCTTTTGTCTCGGCAAAGTTGTTTTACCCTGAGCAAGCCTTTCAGCCTTGTGCTCGCTCCGAGGCTACAACATGGGAGAGCACGCGTGATCCCGACTCTGTTTGCCTGGCTTTCCGAACATATTGCTTGGCGTCAGGAGCACCCAACCAATGGACAGACAAGTTAACAAGACCGTTGGGGCAAGTAGCTAGTCGCAGACCGCGCCCTACGACCTCTCTTTCGGGGAGCTGCAATGAGATAGTGATTCGTAGTTCTTAAGGGACTTAGCGATTCGACCACCGATCACAAGTGCTTCGGTCAAATGGATCTCTCGGCTCTATCCAGGTGACGCGTTTATGGTCAGATAGAGCCCTACTCGACTGGCTGAAAGATTCGAATGTAGTCGACAACCATTTCCTGAGGAAAGACAACGTCATCATTTGCAGGGTCTGGGTAACCCGGCCAGTTACCACCAACCGCAACGTTCATGATCAGGAAAAATGATTTCCTAAACGGTGCAAGGTTTGCGGAATCGTCGAGCGCCATTTCATGGTATACCTCATCATCAACCAGCCAGGTGAGCTTGTCGGCCGTCCAAATGAGACTGAATACGTGGTATTCGCCGAAGAAAGAGCCGCTCTCTAAATCAAACGCCCCTCCATACATTGCCGGACTGTACGGTGCGCTGACGCCGCCATTATTCCAGTGGGCTGTCCCATATACGCGCTGATCATTGTTTCCAACGAGTTCCATGATGTCGATCTCGCCACTCATCGGCCAACCAACCTCTGTAAAATTAGCGCCCAGCATCCAGATCGCAGGCCAGAGGCCCTGCCCCTTGGGCAATGCGGCCCTCACGTCGACTCGGCCATACTGAAAATCAAAACGCTCTTGTGACTTGATCCGGCTCGAGGTGTATGACCTGCCCGCTAAGTCTTCGGATCGAGCCCTAATCGTTAGAACGCCGTCCCTAACCAGAACGTTACGGTCCGTATAAAACTGAGATTCATTGTTGCCCCAACCACTATTCCCCGTTCCAATGTCAAAGGTCCAATTTGCTTCGTCGAGCTCGGTACCATCGAACTCATCGGCGAATAGCAAGTCGTAGCCATCATACGCGGTTGGAGATTCAGCACCTTCAAGCATTGGCACGGTCCAATCCTCGAATACATCAACCGTTTGCTCTGGTTCTTTTTCACTCCATGGGCGGAGACGGAAGGTCCAATGAACGTTGCCACCTGCTTGCACGTAAATAACGAGTTGATCCTCCTCAAGGACATCGATTTGATACGTCACAGACTCCGGTGCATTGGCAGGGGATTTGAGCTCCGCTCCATTCACTGCCTTGGGCAAGCCAATATAGGCACCACGGCCAATCAGTTCTATCGTCTGAGCAGATTCATCCAACACATAAGTGGCCGACACAGAGCCATCGTGTGGCGCGACTGGAGTGCCGCATTGAAAATTTGCTCCCTGCCAGTCCTCTAGAAAAGTCTCTTCCCCGTGCTCATTCAAAAACGCTCCACCGGCCGTGAATTCATACACGTCATCGAACCAGCAGGGGCGATTATACGGACCGCTATTATTCACCTCGTCTTTGGATGACCACCACTCGTCACTACCCGGAATAGGACCAACAGACGCAGCCCCATCACCATCGAGCTGCCAGCGGCCAATCAATTTGGCCAGCGCTGATGTCTGAACAATAACGATGCGCTGAGCGACACCCGTTTCCCCTTCGGAGTCGGCGACTTGATAAGTAACTGTGTAGGTTCCCGGCGTATCGTTTTGAACGATCGCGTCCCAATCACTAACGACATTCTCGCTTAAGTCACCATCCTCTCTATCAGCTGCCGTAGCGCCAGGGTCACTTAACGTCTCTCCTTGAGTGAGCGTAATTTCGCTAGCACCCTGTAGGGTCACGAGCGGCGCACGATTTTCAAGAAAATCAACAATCCCATCGTTATCCGCATCAGAAATCTGCTCGAGGAAACTGGTCAGTTGCTGACTGGTTGCCCTGGCAGCCTCGTCGCTCACTGCGCCTTGGGCAAGTGCCTGGCCCTCAAATCCGAAGAGGAAGCGGATGATCAAGAGCCCGTCAGTGAGCGGTCTTGCGGCACCATCGCCATCGATATCGAGATCCTGAAGGTTCGCACGAATATAATCGCCAATCTCAGATCGTGTCGCGGTTTCGGACACTGCGCCGGCTAGCAAAGCTTCTTCCTCGAATCCGAACAGTGCTCGAATGATGAGTAGTCCGTCCGTCAACGGATCTTGCTCACCGTTACTATCCACATCTAGAGTGAAACCCGTGCCGCTCGTCTCAAGATCTGGGCTCGCCAGTGCAGTAGTGCAGGTCGCGTTTACTAGCATGAGTAAGGAGACAGTGAGATATCGAAAAGTATTGAAGCTAAAAGGCATACCAAGCGCCCTATGGTGGCTCGCGAAGCACCCTAACTGCTTCGCTCCGAGGGGGGACGTTCGATCCGTCAAGGGGGTATCGAAGTGCGATGAGTGTTCCTTTTTGTAAGCTTATAGGGTTATCACGCTGCTCGAGCAAGCGCTCCGTCAAGCACCTTCTCACAAGTCCGCTGATCAAAATAACGAGCCGCCTAGCCAGCAGCATTTGACCACGTCCCAGCGCAGGGCTGTCGTACCGAGCAAAAGGCATTGGGGGTCAGCGACTCCGGGAAACGGCCAGTCTACACAGGAGCGTTGGAGTGGTTGCACTCAGAAAATTTACTCGCGCCCGAGGTGCAATAATGTTAAGGAATCAAAGCCGGAGCAATGAACCAGGCAAAGACAGCGAGGCCATACCCACCCACCCAGCGGTGATACGTTCTGATTAAATCGAGGCGATGAACTTCTTCTTCCTCGCGACTCTCTCTGATGACGTTGCACATCATTAGATCAAACCCAATCAAAATCACGAATATAGGCACCACTGCGGGGATCACTCCGCCGAACACGAGATCCCATGTCGCCGTGTAATCGGGCCCATCAGCGATAGGCAGCAGCGTTGCACTCACGATGGTCGCTATGTGAAGGCCCTGCCTTAAAAGCCCGATGGTTCGCCACTTACCTAGCACAATCTATTCTCAACACCGCTACACGTTAAACCGAAAATGGACCACATCGCCGTCTTGGACGAGATAATCCTTTCCTTCAAGGCGCCACTTGCCCGCTTCTTTGGCGCCCGCTTCACCTCCGCCTTCAACAAAGTCATCGAAACCTATGACTTCGGCACGAATGAATCCTTTCTCGAAGTCTGTGTGAATCACGCTAGCCGCTTGTGGTGCAGTTGCCCCACTGCGCACAGTCCAGGCTCGAACCTCTTTTGGCCCAGCTGTGAAATAAGTTTGTAAGCCAAGCAGTCGATACCCAGCCCTAATTACGCGATCGAGCCCGGGTTCGCTCATGCCTAGGTCGCTCAAGAACTCTAATCGCTCCTCATCCTCTAGTTCGGCAATTTCTGCTTCGAGCTTATTGCATATGGCAACTACCTCAGCCTGCTCATGCATAGCGATGGACTCGACCTCCGCAAGCAGCGGATTGTCGTCGAAGCCGTCCTCATCAACATTGGCGATGAAGAGCACCTTCTTCATAGTCAAAAGGTGAAGGTCGCGAACAAGCACAGTCATAGGATCAGGAATAATCATGGTTCGAGCAGGTCGGCCCTCGTTAATGTGTGCCGATAGCTCCTGAAGGAAATCGAGCTCTGCCTTCGCTTCCTTGTTCCCGCTCTTTGCAACTCGCTCAATACGTGCCACACCACGCGCAATCGTATCGAGATCTGCGAGTTGAAGCTCGGTATTGATGACGTCAATATCTCTCGCTGGATCGATGCTGCTCTCAACGTGGGTAACATTCTCGTCTTCAAAGCATCTCACGACATGGGCAATGGCATCCGTTTCTCGAATATTGGCCAAAAACTGATTACCTAGTCCTTCACCCTTCGAAGCGCCTGCTACGAGGCCTGCAATATCAACAAACTCCATTGCCGTAGGTACCACTTTTTGCGGGGAGACGAGTGCGGCGATCTGATCGAGTCGAGGATCGGGCATGGGCACCACCCCAGAATTGGGTTCAATGGTACAGAATGGAAAATTCTCGGCGGCAATCCCAGCTTTTGTCAGCGCATTGAACAGTGTCGATTTCCCGACATTCGGCAGCCCCACGATTCCGCACTTAAATCCCATGATTTACTCCTTTTGCTCAGCAGCATCAGAGACATCTGGCCGCGTATGAAGGCGCAACATCGCTTCCTCGAACCTCCCATCAACCACCGCATCAAACACATGACTACCCTCGTCAATGGCGCGCTCAATCTCAGCTACGTCACCAACGCTCGGTTTCTTCAGCACGTAATGGACGACTTCACTCGCTTTTCCTGGATGACCGATGCCGAGCCGCATCCTAACGAAGTCTCTAGAGCCTCCTAGTGCGCGCGCCACGTCTTTTAGTCCGTTATGTCCCGCAAGACCGCCGCCTACCTTTAACCGCGCAATTCCCGGCGCAAGATCTAATTCATCGTGGGCAATGAGAATGTCGCTCGGTGCGATTTTAAAAAATCCCGCGCAGGCGCCAACGGATTTTCCACTCTCGTTCATATACGTGTCTGGCAGCAAGAATTTGACGTCTTGGCTACCCACACGGAGGGAAGCCAAGTGACCAAAAAATTTTTTCTCTTGCTTGAACGTAAGGTTGAGTCGGCGAGCAATAGCATGAACGAACCACGCGCCAGCGTTATGACGCGTGTTCGCATACTTCTCACCAGGATTTTGTAACCCGACAACCAACTGAATCGTCATAACGCCGACCCTAGACAGGCTATTGCTATCGGATTATTCGTCCGCTTCGGGCGCTGGTTCAGACTCGCTACTGCTGGCTGCTTGGACAGCTTCAGCCTCGGCGCGTTTGTTCGCATTGACCGAAAACACAATTTGATCGTGGTCTTTACCCTGCGCCAACTCAGGAATGGTAACCCCTGCAGGCAGGCTCAACTCACTCATATGAACGGTTTCACCTACATTGACATTAACTACATCGACTTCAATGTATTCGGGCAAGTCACTTGGCAGACAAGACACACGAATCTGCGTCATATTGTGGGAGATCAGACCACCGCCTGTCTTCACACCAACGCAAGACTCCTCATTTACAAAGTGCAGAGGAACATCAACGGTAATCGCCTGGTCTTGCAAAATGCGCTGGAAATCCGCGTGCATGATCCTTGGTTTAGCAGGGTGCCGTTGTAAGTCCTTAATAATGGCCGTTGCCTTCGAGCCACCAACGTTGATGGTTAAAATGTGCGAGAAAAATGCCTCATTCTCCGTCGCTTTCATTAGATCCTTATGTGGGATCGAAATGCTCTCAGGCGCCTCGCCCCCGCCGTAAATGATGGCCGGGACTAAATCCCCTTTCAGACGTAGGCGGCGGCTCGCACCTTTCCCCAAATCTGCTCGAGGTTCGGCATTTAATTCAAATTCTAATGCCATGGGTTTCTCCTTTTTTAAGTGTTGAGGGCTGCGACCACCACCCAACACGGCTCATTCCTCTTTCGAGGTCCTAAAACAGCGCAGTTTGGGACTTCCTATCAAACAGTGCGCTGAGCGACTCCTCATTGCTGATTCGTCTAATCGATTCGGCTAGCTCTTCCGATACGCTGAGCTGCCTAATTTTGCTACAACTTTCAGCTTCTGGACTCAAAGGAATGGTATCTGTGACCACCAATTCATTGAGCTCAGAAGACTCGACATTCTCGACCGCTTTCCCTGATAACACCGGGTGGGTGCAGTAGGCGACAACATTTGTAGCCCCCTCCGCCTTGAGCGCGCCGGCAGCGGCACAGAGTGTACCCGCGGTGTCCACGAGATCGTCGACCAAAATGCAGGTGCGACCCTTCACGTCGCCGATAATGTGCATCACTTCCGATTGGTTGGCTTGGGGCCTGCGTTTATCGATGATGGCAAGATCAGCATCATTGAGCTGTTTGGCAATCGCCCGTGCTCTCACGACCCCTCCCACATCAGGCGAGACCACCATCACTTCTCCATAAACACCCGCGGCAATCTGCCGCTCGATGTCGTCGAGCAACACCGGAGTCGCGAAGATGTTATCGACAGGGACATTGAAAAATCCCTGGATTTGGTCCGCATGGAGATCCATGGTGAGCACCCGGTCGATCCCTGCACTCGTCAGCATATCCGCCACTACCTTGGCAGTGATGGGAACTCTTGCCGACCGCACCCGGCGATCCTGCCTCGCATAGCCGAAATAAGGCATCACTGCTGTGATTCGACCTGCTGACGCCCGGTGGAGACAGTCCACCATGATCATCAGTTCCATCAGATTGTTGTTTGTCGGCGCACAGGTCGGTTGGATGATGAAGACGTCTTTGCCGCGAACGTGTTCTGTGATCTCAACGCTAGTTTCGCCGTCACTGAAACAGCCAACGGCAGCATCCCCTAAGGTGATACCCAGCTGCTCAACAACTCGCTGCGCCAGGACGGGGTGTGCATTCCCAGAGAATATCTTCAATTCAGCCACGATGCTTTCCCAAGCGAGATCAGAAAATGGCTGGGGTGGAGGGACTCGAACCCCCGCATGCAAGGATCAAAACCTTGTGCCTTACCAACTTGGCGACACCCCAATGATCATTTTTCGACGGTTAGCGCTTACGACCTGCTCTGCGACCTTGTGACGCAATGCCACCACTTCGGGGGCACCTCTTTCGCTATCGACCGCGCTTCACTCTCTGAGCGACATTCTAAAAAGAACGTACTACCTGAGCCCGACATTTTAGCAGCGCCGTACCCTCTAAACCAGCGCTGCAGGGCCTTAACCTCCTCGAACCGGCTGCATACTACTGGTTCGAGGTCGTTAACCCATTCTTCCTCTCGGACCGCCTCGTCCAAAAAGCCGGCTATTGTCCCCACCTCGTGGCTACGTGTCAATTCTTTGGATTGGAAGATTTCCTGAGTGCTCACGTGCACGCGAGGATTCACAAGCAAGAACCACCGATCTGGCATCTCAATCGGAGTGATCACTTCCCCCACGCCCTCAACCCAAGCATCCCTACCCAAGAGGAAAAATGGGACGTCCGCTCCCAGGCCTAGCGCCATCTCCTGCAGATCAACTGCCGAAACCATTCCTCCACTCAGTTCATTGAGCGCAAGCAAAACGCTCGCTGCATCACTACTGCCACCGCCGAGACCAGCGCCAACAGGAATCTGCTTATCGAGCTCGATTCGAATATCCCACTCACATCTCGTTGTCTGAAGAAAAGCACTTGCCGCCCTCCACACAAGATTGTCTTCGGGTCGACCCAGTGACGCTGGCGCGTCAACCGTAATGTTAGGAGGGCCACGCTTGATCGAAATTGCTAATCGATCCGCCAATTCCAGCATGCGAAAAACTGACTGGAGCTCGTGATAACCGTTGTGTTTCCTTCCGGTAACATGCAGAAAGAGATTAATTTTCGCGGGCGCTATCGAAGTGATTTTGGTTACTTGCCCTGTCATCTTCTAATGACCTTAAGCACCACCTCGTCTGTCGAAATTTCCCAACGCATCATTGGCAACTGATTCGGCGAATCAAGCCCCTTGATAACGAAGCCAAACTCTTGAAAGCCGTTGCTGTTCACCACTGTTTCGGGAAGGGCTGGTCTACCCGAGAGCCAGGCAGGGATCGCGCCGATAGGGAGATCAGCGGAAAACAACCGACGCATCTGTGCCTTGACCTCAGGCGGTGTGAGCACTCTACTGCCAACCCTCATCGTCTCTAACTCACCATCCAGAAAGATGACCTCACCTACAGGCACGCCTAATCTCGAAGAAAGCTGCAGACGTTGCTCATTACCGCTTGATCTAAGGACATAAGCAACCGTTTGACGGTAAGGTTTGGACATCGTCAAGATGCCATTAACTACACTGTTTTCAGTGCTGCCGCTGAAACGAGCCGTGGTTTGGCATCCCTCTAAACTAAAAATTGTACAAAGCAACAGCCCTCGCAATACAAGGCTGGCTGAGGGGATCGGGCATCTAAAGCTCAAACCGTTTGTACACATCGAGCAAATACGGACTATCCGGCGTTTTCTTGATCGCCTCTCGCCATACTTTTTTGGCTTTGCGTTTTTCACCCAGAGACCAGAGCACCTCCCCCAAGTGACTGGCCACTTCATCATTTGAAAACAACTCGTAGGCCCGCTCGAGCTGAATCAAGGCCTCATCCAATCGCCCTAATTTAAAAAGGACCCATCCCATGGAATCTATGAAAGCTGGCTCATCGGGACGTATCGCGAGGGCGCGCTCGATCAGCGCCAACGCCTCTTCGTATCGATCCGTTTGATCGGCAAGGGTGTACCCAAGCGAGTTCATCGCATCCGCGTGCTCAGGGTGTAGCGTCAGCACCTGGGTCAAATCTCGCTCAAGGATATCCAAGCGTCCGAATTGTTGACCCACCATCCCCCGGTAATACAGCAGCGCGATGTTACTCGGATCACGGTCTACGACCGCATCCAGAAAAGCGAGAACGACAGGTGGTTCGCTCCGGTCGACCAGCAGCTGCGCCTCGAGCATGATCAGCTGCTGATTGAGTTGAGGCATGGCCTGGCGACGAGCAGCAACAAATGCACGCGCCTCATCCAGTCCTTCTTGGTCGACAATAAGATCGGCTAGTCGTCGTTGCGCTGGCAACCACTGGTAGCCCCCATTGATCGTTTCATACTCACGCATCGCGAGCGCGGTTTGTCCCATGGCTTCCGCAACGACTCCGAGGTAGTAGTGCGCTTCGTTGGTCCGATGGCCTAACCGCGTTTGCCGCAGCAAATGCCGACGGGCACTCTCGAATTCGTCGTCTTCTATCTCGAGCAGTGCTAACGCAAACAAAACATCACCATCCTCTGGAGCGTCTTTAAGGATTTCTCCGTAAGCGAGCTTAGCGCCTTCAAGGTCTTGGAGTTTCAGGAGTTGTTGGACATATAGCTTCTGCACACGCAACCCACTTCCCTGCTCACCCAGTACTTTCTCTAAGGTAACTTTCGCCTCTTCATGTCGAGACAGACGGTCAAGCAAGTTGATTCGCAGAATGAGATAGTTCACCTCCTCAGGGAACTCATCGTTCAAGTCCTGCGCGAGGATCAGCGCGTCTTCAAACTGGCCCACCCGCTCAAGGAGTGCTGCCCGACTGAATTGGAGATGCTGAAGATTATCGAGATTCAGCGAACGCATGCTCTCAAGCAAGGCGCGCGCGGACTCTTCCGATAAGCTTTGAGCCCGATAGGCAAAGAAGTCGAATTTTACCTCACCGCCAAGCCCGTCAATCTTCGACATATATCGAAGCGCGCTCTGATAATCCTCTTGCTGGATTGCAAAATCTGTGAGGTATTGCCACGGCTCCATGTGAGAAGGCTCGAGCTCGGACCAAACAGCCGCCACCTCCGCGAGCACATCGTTCTTTTTCAAATACCGGGCTAATCTGGCTGCTCTGGCAGCCACGCCAGGGTCTTGCAATCGGAGCGCCTGCTCACGATAGATTGCTAGCGCCTCGTCGTAGGCACCGCGGTAACCTGAGATCTCGGCTAAGAGAAGTTGATAAAGCGCATCCTCTGGGAAAGGACGAACAGGAACCGGAGCCTTCGCTGGAGATTCAGGCGGGGTCTGCTCTGGCTCGACCAGCTCGCCAGCGTTATCTGTGGCAGTGACCCCACCTGTCGAGACGGGCCTAGTCGTGCAACCTGCCAACAGCATCAGGAAAACCATAGACCATGACAGGATCCGCTTCTTTCGTATCAGCCGTTGAACCTTGACCTGAAGCACTCACTCACCATTTCTTTTATCTAGTTACAAACAAAACATAGGCAACTTCTGCTGGGAACCAAAACGTGGCTCGCCACATGAGTCTATTCGCTGCCCGACCGGAGAGCGCGGAGCGACTGATCAACTCTCCTCGCACATTAAAACCATACCTATTCGACCGACAGTTCGCGGGGATGTTCCCATTGCTTGCCGCTATCTGCCGCTGGTTGGCTGTTCTTTCGTTGCTCTCGTTACAAACACCATCTGATTGGACCTGTCCAAGAACCCCAAGTGCTCGCCAGATGTGCCGAGAACACCGCCGCTCTCGTGCAAATTTCTTACCGATTAACGGCCTCTTCTGCTCGGCTTCTTACGCAGCTCTTTACAAGGCTGCTTACCTACATCTTTACCTGCATTTTTACTTGGTTTGAGCTAGCTATCGGCATCCCTAGCTAACTCCGCTCGAGGGTCGCTCGTCCAATCGACGCTGCACCCTTACAACCACCGGTCACGCCTGCTTTTCAACCCAATCGCGCGTACAATACCCGGTTCGAAGGGCTACCTACTGCCCAACATTCTAATTTTACGAAGGATTAAAGTCATCCGATCCTACGGGTGACCGACTAGAATTCATGAATTTGCTCGTCCTAGGTCTCAGCCATGAAACAGCGCCCATTGCGTTACGGGAGCGCGTTGCATTTTCGGCCTCCGAGCTCGGAGACGCCGTTACCTCATTACGGACAGCGACGCAACTTGAAGAGGTCGTTATTCTCTCCACCTGTAATCGGACTGAGATTATTTGCACCGGAAACATTGACGATATCGAGACCATCATTCAATGGCTCGCCCAGAACCGTCATTGCGATCTATCAGTGCTCGCGCCCTCAATCTACCATCACGCACAAACAGACGCGGTCAGCCATTTGATCAGAGTCTCAGTCGGGCTCGATTCGATGATCCTCGGCGAACCTCAAATTTTTGGCCAAATGAAAGACGCGTTCCTTGTGGCTTCAGGCATCGGCGCAACCGGACCGCTGCTCAAGCCACTTTTCCAACACATATTCAATAGCACCAAGAGAGTTCGCTCAGAAACAGCGATCGGTCGACACTCTGTGTCCGCGCCAGCAACAGCGATCGCATTGGCTCGAAATATATTCAGCGATTTGAGGTCATGCCGAGCGCTCTTGATCGGCGCGGGCGAAATGACCGAGGTGGCTGGGCAACCCCTTATCGAGGCACAAGTACGATCGCTCACCATCGCAAACCGTACGCCCGAGAATGCTCGAGACCTGGCTTCCAAATTCAATGCCGAAGTGATCCCTTTGTCAGAGCTACCCGACCAGCTCGATCGTTTTGATCTCATTTATTCAGCCACGGCAGCCCGGTTACCGTTCATTGGTAAAGGCCTTATGGAACGCGTCATAAAAAAGCGGAAGCGGTCGCCTGTGTTCATATTGGATCTCGCAGTCCCTCGCGATGTTGAACCCGAGGTGGGAGAGCTCCCCGACGTTTACCTCTACTCCCTGGACGACCTGCAATCGACCATTGCAGACAATTTACGAAAAAGGAATGTAGCTGCAGATGAAGCTGAGGCTTTGATCGAGCGAGCTTCGCTCGCTTTTAAAGAGGAGCGTGCGGCGCGCAGCAATCAGGCAACGCTCCTCTCGCTTCGGCAACATCTGACTCATCTCGGGGAAGTTGAACTCGCCAAAGCGAAAGCGTCCCTTGATCGGGGCACACCACCCGATAAAGTCCTTGAAGATCTTTCCCGGGGACTGGTTAACAAAATTGCACATGCTCCCAGCCTCGCTTTAAAAGACGCGGGTAAACGAGGCGACTCCCACTTTATTGATGCAGTATCTACCCTCTTCGCGCTCGACGGATCAAACGATGAAAGCATCACTGACTGACAAACTGCTACAAATCCAAGATCGGTTCGAGGAGCTAGGCGCACTGCTGAGTGATTCGGAAGTGATTGCTCAACAGGAAAAGTTTCGAGCCTTTTCCAAGGAATATGCCGAATTGGAGCCCGTTGTTTTAAGCCATACCCGATATCAACAAGCTCGCACGGATTTAGCAGATAGTCTGAGTCTTGCCGAAGACAGCGATCCTGACATTAGGGAAATGGCTGCAGAAGAGGCAAAAGCCCTCGAGCAATCCATCGCGGAGCTTGAGCATGAGCTGCAGATTCTTCTCCTCCCCAATGATCCAAACGATCAAAGCAATGCATTTTTAGAGATTCGTGCGGGTACGGGTGGTGACGAAGCCGCCATCTTTGCTGGAGACCTTCTCAAAATGTACCTCCGTTATGCCGAAGGCATGCGGTGGAACATCGAGATCTTGAGTGATCGCGAGGGTGAGCACGGAGGCTTCAAAGAGGTCATTGCGCGTGTTACTGGGAGCGATGTATATGGCCATCTCAAATTTGAATCGGGCGCACATCGGGTGCAGCGCGTTCCACAAACTGAATCTCAGGGCCGCATTCACACGTCGGCGTGCACCGTAGCCGTCATGCCTGAAATCGAAGAAGTCGACGAGATCACCATTGATAAAGCAGAGCTTCGGGTCGACACCTTTCGTGCGAGTGGTGCGGGAGGGCAGCACGTCAACAAAACTGATTCGGCCATCCGGATCACGCACCTTCCCACCGGAATCGTGGTTGAATGCCAAGACGAGCGCAGCCAACACAAAAATCGGGCACGCGCGATGAGCTTGCTCCAAGCGAAATTGCTCGACAAAGCACAGAGCGAGCAAACGGCTGAGCAGGCCGAGCAACGCCGTTCCTTGGTTGGCAGCGGTGACCGATCGGAGAAAATTAGAACCTACAACTATCCTGATGGTAGGGTCACTGATCATCGAATCAACCTAACCCTCCATCGACTTCAACAAATAATGGCGGGTGAGCTTGAGGCAGTCATCGATCCCCTCCGCCAAGAACATCAGGCCGACCTCTTAAGCGCAATGGGTCTCGATGGAGACTGACCAAAGCGCGACTATAGCCTCGCTAATCAGGCACGCGAAGCTCTTACTCCATTCCATCGACTCGGCTCACTTAGACAGCGAACTGCTCCTTGCCCATGTACTGGGCGTTGACCGATCTTGGCTCTTTGCCCGCCCCACCTCGCGCTGCACTTCCGAGCAGAAAGACAGTTATCTTCGGCTTATACAGCGTAGAGCCAGTGGTGAGCCGTTCGCTTATCTCGTCAATCAGCAATCATTCTGGGAGGACGAGTTTTTTGTATCCGAGGGAGCACTCATTCCAAGACCCGACACAGAGCGACTCATTGAGATCGTGCTGGCGGCCTTCGGAGATGAACCCAAAACTGTGCTTGATCTAGGGACAGGGTCCGGATGCATCGCGGTTAGTCTTGCGAAAGCGAGGCCCTCTTGGTCTGTTTACGCCAGCGATCTCGAATCCGACGCCTTGGCCGTTGCCAAGAAAAATAGTAAGGCGACGCCTAATTGCACACTCATACAATCAGATTGGTTGAAGGCGATACGGCCTTCAAGCGTCGACGTGATTGTCAGCAATCCGCCTTACATCGCACCCGGTGACCCTCACCTCGCGGATCTCTCATTCGAGCCGCAGTGTGCCCTGGTTGCTGAGCAAAATGGCTACTCCGCCTATACTGCTATTCTCCGCGACGCCCACTCCGTGCTGACCCCAAGTGGTACCCTCGTTTTTGAGCACGGCTATGAACAACAAGCCGAACTAACTACCATGGTTGAAGCAGCTGGATTTAGCGCGGTGGGATACATGGATCTCAGCGGATTACCACGCGTACTAGTGGGTACTCGATCGTGAAGGACTCAGAGTTACTAAGATACAGTCGTCATATTCTGCTCCCGCAAATTGATCTTGCGGGTCAGGAGGCCTTACTCCGTAGTCATGTCGCGATCATTGGCCTAGGCGGGCTCGGCTCACCCGCGGCGCTCTATCTCGCATCGTCCGGTGTGGGTCGACTGACGCTGGTCGACGATGACACCGTCGAATTGGGTAATCTTCAGCGACAAATCATTCACAGCGAAACAAACCTTGGCGATCTCAAAGTCCAATCTGCGAGGGAACGTCTTGCCTCCATAAATTCCCACGCTGAAGTACAGATTGTTGATCGCCGTTTGGACGAGCAAGGACTCATTGCACTCGCAAATGAAGCGTCAGTTATTGTGGACTGCACAGACAATTTCGACACTCGGCATCTCGTGAATATCGCCTGCGTTAAAACTAGAACACCGCTAGTGTCAGCCGCTGCAATTCGCTTCGAAGGTCAATTAATGATTTGGGACCCCGCGGTTCCGAACAGCCCCTGTTACGCCTGTCTTTATCCCTCTGACCAGCCAATTGAAATGAGCTGCTCAACAACCGGGGTAGCTGCACCGCTCGTTGGTGTGATGGGAGGCCTACAAGCCATGGAAACGCTCAAGTTGATTGCTGGCATTTCGTCAGATCATACGGGCCGCTTAACGACCTACGACGGCGTGTTCAACGCGTGGAATAGCTTCGCCTTCAAGAAGAAACAAGATTGCAGCGCTTGCGGGACTGAGACTAACTGACAGTCTTCCCAGCCGCCTGCTGATCCGCTTGATAGGACGAGCGCACCAATGGGCCGCTCGCCACTCGTTTAAAACCAAGTGCTCTTGCTTCCTCAGCAAGCGCTTCAAACTCATCAGGATGGACGTAGCGATCAACTGGCAGATGGTCTCGACTGGGTTGCAAATACTGCCCAAGGGTCAGCATATCGACATTATGGCGCCGGCAATCCTTCATTACTTCAACCACCTCTTCGAAGGTCTCCCCTAGTCCAAGCATCAACCCGCTCTTGGTTTGCACATCTGGCTGAACCGACTTGTACCGAGCTAGCAAGTCCAATGACCACTCGTAATCCGCTCCAGGGCGAGCTTTCTTGTAGAGACGAGGAACTGTTTCCAGATTGTGATTAAAGACATCAGGCGGCGTGTCCGCCAAGATCGACAGCGCGATATCCATACGCCCACGAAAATCTGGCACCAAGACTTCCAATGTGGTGGTTGGATTTGCCTTCCTCACTGCCTCAATGCACGCTGCAAAATGGCCCGCCCCGCTGTCCTTTAAATCATCACGGTCAACGGAAGTGACAACCACATACTTCAATTGCATCTCGGCCACTGCTTCAGCCAGTTGGCGAGGCTCATCCGGGTCCAAAGGATTGGGCTTGCCGTGTGCCACATCACAAAAAGGGCATCGGCGAGTGCAAATCTCGCCCATGATCATGAAAGTAGCCGTGCCATGGGAGAAACACTCGGACAAATTAGGGCAAGAGGCCTCTTCACACACCGACGCAAGTTTGCGCTGACGCAATATTCCTTTGATGCGGTCGACTTCGGGGTTCGCGGTTAATCTGATGCGAATCCAATCCGGCTTTCGCAGCGGCTGATCAGCCGGGACAACTTTGATCGGAATGCGTCTAACCTTCTCCGCACCGCGAAGCTTCTCTCCTTGGATCAATTGATTTCGTTTGTCCCGCACACTGATTCCTTTCGTCTAAACGGTGATTGCACGCGCGCCTAACCGCTCGCTCAGATGTGTAAAGCTCTGATTAATCAACTCTGCTTCGAGCTCATCTGCGCTCACTTCGACGCCTTGTTTAAGCAGGTCAGTGACCTCTAGCCCCTGAAAACCGCACGGATTGATTCTCGAAAAAGGCTCTAAATCCATCGCCCGGTTTAATGAGAGTCCGTGGTAACTGCAGCCTTTTCTGATCCGAAAGCCGAGTGACCCAATTTTCGATCCATTCACGTAGACACCTGGCGCGCCATGCTTGGTTTCTCCTTGGATACCAAAGGCTGCCAAACTATCAATCACTACAGTTTCGGCGAGTGTCACAAGATCTCTAACCGACAGTTTCAACCGCTTCAAATCCAGTAAATAGTACACGACGGTTTGTCCGGGGCCGTGGTAAGTCACCTGACCACCCCGATCACTTTGCACAACAGGAATGTTTCCGGCTGCCAAAATATGCTCAGACTTCGCCGCCTGTCCCATTGTGAAGACTGCCGGGTGCTCAACGAGCCACACCTGGTCATTCGAAGCTTCTGAGCGCGCTGATGTGTATTCAGCTTGGCTGGCAAATACGGTTTCGTACGGAACCAAGCCCAAACGCCGAACATCAATGCCCCCTATTGACTCACTCGATCGAGGCATGATCAAAGGACCAGCTTAACCTGAGGTAGGTTTCGGAGCGCGTCGAATATCGTCCTAATATGGGGTTCCCCTGTTGCGAACAGTTCGACAGTCAGCGAGCGGTACTTTCCCGACTGACTCGTCTTTTCCGAGACCTTCGAGGCGTCCACGGTTGTGTCGTGTTTCGCAATAATCTCAAGCACTTGGGTAGCAAATTGGTCCGAGTCCGCTCCTATCACCTTGATGGGGTATACGCACGGGAATGAAATTGTATTGTCTTCAGCCATATTAGGGCATGCTGCTAAGGCGCTAGCGGATCTCCACCCGTCAAATCAATGAACATCAGTTGCACATCGTCAAGCGTAGAGGACAGCCAGCCTGCTGCTTGTACTGGGTTGAGCGCAACGACAGGCCGCTCTACCAGCATTTCATCACCGAGCGACAAGGTGAGCGCACCTAGGGTTTGACCACGTTCAATGGGTGCCTCGATAACATCTTGAAGATTGATCTCCGCCTTTAGTTGGTCTCTGCCTCCTCTAGGAATCGTCAACGTGATCGCATCATCTAACCCGACCTCAAGCGACTCGTGCAATCCTGACCACACGCGAACCCGCTTAAGCGATGCCCCGGCAGCATACAAATTGACCGTTTCATAGTAGCGAAACCCATAATTCAACAATTTCTGCGACTCAGCTGCGCGCGTACGCTCATCACGTGCGCCCATTACTACCGAGATCAGCCGGGTATCATTTTCCATGGCAGAGGCAACCAAACAGTAACCCGCCGCCTGCGTATGACCTGTTTTCACTCCATCGACAGAATCGTCTCGCCACAACAGCGCATTTCTATTCGCCTGCCGAATATCGTTGTAAGAGAAGTACTTTTCCGAGTAGATCGCGTAATGCTCTGGAAATCGATTGATCAATGCACGCGTTAAGATCGCTAAGTCTTCGGCTGTGGTGTAGTGCATCTCATCCGGCAAGCCGGTCGCGTTCATGAAATTCGTGTTATTCATCCCCAGCGATTTCGCAGTTTGCGTCATCAACCCTGCAAACGCCTCTTCGTCACCTGCAATGTATTCGGCCATCGCCACACTCGCGTCATTGCCGGACTGGATTACGATGCCACGAAGCAAATCAGCGACGCTGACTTCCGTACCCTCTCGAATAAACATTCGTGAGCCTTCCATTCGCCACGCTTTAACCGAGATAGGCACACGATCATCCAGTGTGATTCGCCCTTGTTCGATCTCATCGGCAATGATGTAGCTCGTCATGATTTTCGTCAGACTCGCAGGCGGCAACCGCATCCGGGCATTCTCGCTGGCGAGGACGTCCCCCGTTGCCGCGTCGATGACCAGATAACTTTCGGCGCCGATTTGCGGCGCGGCTGGAATAATGATCGGCGAGGCTGTCGCGGTCATGGCGCCCCATACTGCAACCATCGCCACGACTAGTTGTGTCATCACCCGCTTACTCATTCGCTGGTCCACCATGCGATGCATTCTTTTGTCATAGTGCTCTTTTCTCGGACTTTTTATCTCGGACTTTTTATTTCGTGCTTGCTTGACCCTGTTCTATTTTAACTTGAGGGCCAATGCGACGCTAATCAACCTGAACCCTCATTGGCTTTTTGACCCCGAGACCGGCAAGCAGTTCCGTGACTTCTGATGCGCGCTCGGGACTAGTCAGTGGTCCAATCCAAACTTTATGCAAGACCCCGCCCGTCTGCTCGCTTGGAAGCTCTCTCAACCCCACCTCAGCGAGCGTTTCGGGTAGTGCCGCTTCAATCTTATTCATGAGTGCTTCAGCAGCAACAACGGATTGGAAGGCACCCGCCTGGAGGTAGACACTGGCCGGTGTGTCGTCCGCCACAAATTGCTCGGGATAATTCACTGCATCAATCGCCTCAACGACAACAGGAGCAGTCCCTTGTTCTGAGAACCCAAGGGCTCTTGCAGCCGCCATCGAGAGGTCAATCAGACGATCATCATGAAACGGGCCACGATCATTAATCCGGACATCAATCTTTTTACTATTTTCGAGGTTGGTCACTCGAACGACCGTCGGGATCGGCAGCGTTTTGTGGGCGGCCGACACCTGATACATATCAAACCGTTCCCCATTGGAGGTTTTCCTGCCATGGAATTTCTTTCCATACCAGGAGGCAATTCCGACCTCCAAGTATCCCAAGCTTGAGTCCATCACTTCATAGGCATCGCCGTAGACTTCATAGCTCGCGTTCCAGGGTTCACGTGGCGTTCGAATTGCCAGGGGATCTGGATCCTCTCCAGATGAGGTCAGGTGAGCAGCAGGCACTTTGTTGGAATCTTGGTCTATCACGTCTTTGCTGGGATCAACTTTGATCCCCCCGTCAGTCGTCTCATCGGGATCTGATACTAAGGCTGGCGATGGCGCTGGTGGGCCTTTCTCTCCCTCGGCGCCGCCTTCAGCCCCTGCCTCTTGACTATTCGAAATTCCCCCGGAGGCACTAGAGGAGGCATCGATATCTTGGCGCTCTAGCTGAATACCCGCCTTTTGATCAGTGCTAGAACCCTTCTCACTTGCCGTTAAACCGTCCACTGAGCCAAACGGCGATTGACTGCCTGGGCTGTCTGTAGCCACTGCCTTGCTCGCCGATTCGGTCTCTGGTGTTGGTGCCTGGTCAATGAGCGCTCCGACCATCGATCTTGGCATCGTTGCGCAACCCATGACGACGGAGGCAGTCAAAGATACTGCCATCATCCACCTCATGACCTGCGGGCTAACGACTAACAGAAGCCGCTTCACGCAGCTGCTCACTCAGTTGAAAAACAGCCATCGCGTAAAGCCGAGAGTGGTTGTAACGCGTGATCGTGTAGAAATTCTGAGTACCTACCCAGTATTCATCGCCAGTTTTTCCCGCATAACGGAGCAGCGTCACTTTCTCATCCGCACCAATTTCACTGGGCAATGGGACGCCCAATTCTCGAATCGACGCGGCGGTCCGCTTTGGTTTGAGCGCATTATCAAAAAGCGGCTCGAGAGAGGCATCTGGAGCTTCAAGCACAAACAAGGGCGTCAATCCTGGTGTCCAACGGTGCTCAGCAAAGTAATTAGCGACACTGGCGATAATGTCGTGCGGGGTGCTCCAGATATCTGCAAACCCGTTCTGATCCGCATCGATCGCGTAGGCCTCGTAGCTCGTGGGAATAAATTGCCCGTAACCCATTGCACCAGCGTACGACCCCTTCAAGCTAATGACGTCTTGCTTCTGCTCGTGAGCTAGCCTGAACAAGGCTTTTAATTGTCCTCTGAAAAACTTGCTTCGAGGCGGGTAGTCGAACGCGAGCGTCGTCAGCGCATCGATCACTCGGTATGACCCGGTAATTCTGCCGTAGAAGGTCTCCACTCCTAGAATCGACAGAATTACCCATCGATCCACCCCATATTCCCTCTCTATATCCGCGAACAACGACTCATGCTGCGCCAAGAAGGCGACACCCTCTGAGACCCGGCGGTCAGTCAAAAAGATATCCTGATACTCCTTCCAAGTGAGGACACGCTCGGCCGGTCGGGAGATGGCCTTAATGATGCTCGGCTGAAATCTGGCTTGCTGAAGGGATGCCTCCACCTGCGCTCGAGGCAATCCCTCATCGTTAACAATCTCGCTAATAAAAAGCTGGACGTCTGGCCGACTAAGATCGAGCAGCCGGTCATCCGCTTTGCTCGTGGGCGCCCCGGCAAAGAACAAGCACCCCAAGACAGTGATCAGCAACAATTTCAAGATCTACACCCTCTTCTCTCCGCGGAACCTAGGTTACAGCATTATGCGTCGATGACTATGCACAGACATCAACAACCCAAAGCCAACAAACAACGTCAGGATCGACGTCCCTCCGTAACTCACTAACGGTAAAGGGACTCCCACCACCGGTAAGATTCCTGACACCATCCCGATATTGACAAATACATAGATCGCTAGCGTAAAGGTAATACTCCCTGACACCAATCGCCCAAAGGTGTCTTGCGCATTAATCGAGACTACGAGCCCTCTCATAATGAGCAGCGCGTAACATCCCAGCAAAAAGAGAACACCCATGAATCCTAACTCTTCTGCTAGCACTGCAATGATGAAGTCGGTCGAGCTCTCGGGCAGAAATTCGAGGTGTGACTGTGTCCCCTTCAGCAATCCCTTTCCTGACAGGCCTCCTGAGCCAATGGCAATGGTCGATTGAATGATGTTCCAACCAGATCCCAGCGGATCCCGCTCTGGATCGAATAACGTCAGGATGCGCGCCCTCTGATAATCCTTGATCAGAAACCAAAGCGCGGGGGCTGAGGCCATCAACGCTAGGCTTGACCAAGCGACCCACCGCCACGACAGTCCAGCTAAAAGAAGCACCAGCACGCCAGACGCTGCAATGATGATCGAGGTTCCAAGGTCGGGTTGAGTCACGATTAATCCGCAAGGTATAGCCAGCAAAGTAAGCGAGACCAGAACATGCCGCGGCTTTGGCGGCAGACTTCGCTCGTGCAAATACCAAGCAAGCGCAATCGGCAAACAGAGTTTCATCAGTTCCGAGGGCTGAAACTGGAACAGGCCCGGAATTCTCAGCCAGCGCCTTGATCCATTGACTTCATAGCCAAACGGGTAAATGAGCAGCAAACTCACCAGGCCCACGAGATACACCCATGGCCCCAGTCGCATGAAAAAGTGGGGAGGGAATTGAGCAACAATAATCATGATGCAAAGACCGAGACCAAGCCTCCAAGCCTGAGCCTCTAACAGCGCTTGGTTTTGATCCCCAGCACTATAAAGCACCACGAGGCCAAAACTGGCAATCACCGCAATAATGGCTAGCAACGTTGGATCCAGCCGGAGTGTTCGCCAAATCTGGCCTCTTCTCTTGGGTGATCCCCAATCGGCCGACATCTGGCGTTCGTATTCCTGGCTCATCGCGCTGCTTGAAGAAGGCTGCTGGGGTCCGCTGCTTGCAAAGATGGCTCGATATCCATCAGATAAGCATCGATGATCGCCCTTGCCACAGGCGCTGCATTTTCGCTACCACCACCGCCATTTTCCAATAAGACTGCCACCGCGATCGAAGGATCGACCACAGGAGCGAAAGCAATGAACCACGCATGCTTTCTCAGCCGCTCGTCGATGAGATCCTCGTCGTATACCTCACCCTGGCTAATGCCTACCACTTGCGCAGTACCCGACTTTCCAGCCATCGTATACGGAATATCTCGACCGATATAAGCCCACGCTGTTCCATTCTCTCCAAATCGCTGGTTGCCTCGATGCACCACTTTTTTCATGCCGCCGATAATCGTTTCCCAGGCCCAATCAGGAATGCGGTTTAGCTCATCGAACTGCCCCATCGAACCATTGTCTCGCACGCGGTCTTTCACCATGACCGCCGGTCGAAATTTCCCGCGGTTGGCTAAGGTTGCAACCGCCTGGGCCATCTGTAACGGCGTGACCAACATATCTCCCTGACCAATACCTAAATTGATCGTATCTCCCGGCCGCCAAGACTCACCTCGACTGGCCTGCTTCCATTCCTGATCGGGAAGTAACCCTCGCTTTGCCTCTGGGAGATCTACGGATAGATTCTGACCAAACCCAAAAGGTCTAAGCTGGCTAGCCAGTAGGTCAATACCCATCCTATGGGCAAGATCATAGAAATAAACATTGCAGGACCGATAAAGCGCCTTTTGAATATGGACGTGTCCATGCCCACCTGAATCACTTTTGGTCCAATTCCAATCCCGGTACAAGCGAGTCTCACCCTCGAGCCGAAACCAGCCCGGATCGTCGATGACACCGTCGGTCGTTATATGACCCGACATCAGGCCTACTAAGCCAATGAACGGCTTGAGCGTCGAACCGGGCTCATACTGGCCTTGCAGCGCGCGATTGAATAAAGGTACGTCGATTGACCCGGTTAATGCGTCAAATGCCTCATGGGTCAACCCTGTCATAAAGGGATTAGGGTCGTAGGACGGTTTACTGAGTAATGCGAGCACTCCTCCTGACGCCGGCTCTATGGCTACAACCGCGCCTCGGCGATCACCCATCGCTTGGTCCGCCGCTCTCTGAAGACGGGTATTGAGATAAAGCATCAGATCATCGCCCCGTCTCGGAGCCTGCCGACTGACGACCTTCATGACTCTACCCTTCGCGTTCACCTCGACCTGGTCAAAGCCCACGCCGCCAAGGAGTGCGTCCTCATAAAAGCGTTCAACGCCGAGCTTACCGATATGGTTCGTGCCGACATAAGCTGAGGGATCAATCAAGCGTTGATCTTCACTGTTGATCATTCGTACCGAACCCACAGCATGTGCTGTCAGCGCTCCCTCGGGATAATGTCTCAAGAGTTCGGCACGAACAGCAAACCCCGGCAACCACATTCGGTTAGCTTCAAAACGAGCCACCTCCTCGTTGGTCAGGTTGTACATCAACGTTACGGCCTCAAAGCGCTTTGTTCGTCGCTTGAGTGCAGTTCGAATTCTTTCCTCTGTTGAGGCATCGATAGCCAAGACCTTTTTTAGCGCATCGAGACTATCGTCTACCGATCGGACTTGCTCTGGAATCATAACCAGCTGTCTTGCCGGTAAATTCTCAGCCAGGATGTTGCCTTCACTATCGAAAATGAGCCCCCTGGAGGGCGCGTTCGCCACAAGTTGCATTCTGTTTTCATCGGATCGAGTAACGAATGCGTCGTAACGCACAAACTGTAGGTATCCAACCCGAGCCAACAGCAAGCCAAACAGCAATGCCACCACCATCGCTCCGATCGATACGCGCTCGATGTAGATTTGCGCCTCGCTCCGATGGTTTTTAAGAATGGAAGGTTCAGCCATGCGCTCAGTTACTTATGGTAGGGATGCATACGGTTGATACTCCACGCACGGTAGAGCTGCTCAGCGATCAGGACCCGCATCATAAAATGAGGGAACGTCATAAGTGAGACACTGATCGATCGGTTGACGTCTCGCATCAAACCGGACGAAAGACCATCGGGACCGCCGATCAGCAATTGGACGAGGGGATATTCATTCATCCAGCCAGACATTTCACTGGCTAGCGTCTCAGTATCAAGCGACTTACCCGACTTATCTAAAGCAATGACCAGTGCTCTTGGATGAATAAGGTCGCGGATCGCACGCTCCTCCTCTTTCGCATACTTAGCGATCGATCCCGTCTTGTGCCGTTTCGCAACTGGATACTCTTTCAAGATGAGCTCGCAGTCTCCTTTCATTCTTCCTTGATAGGTATTAAACCCTTCGCGGACCCAGCCAGGTGGCTTGGTTCCCGCCGCAATCAATTCAATCTTCATCCCGCGATGACTCAATCTGGCCAGGACTGAGGCTCCAAAGCCGTTCTAAGTCGTAGAGTGCTCGCACTTCGGGTTGCATGAGATGCACAATGACGTCGCCAAGATCGACCAGAACCCACTCACCATCTTCTTCGCCCTCAACGCCCAGTGGGCGACAGCCAGCCGCTTTGGCATGCTCGACCACATTGGCGGCGAGCGCCTTAATTTGCCGCTTCGATTGTCCGCTAGCGACAACCATAAGATCAGCAATATCAGTCTGACCTTGTACATCCAGGGTCACCACCTCTTCTGCTTTGATCTCGTCGAGTGCCTCTAGCACCAATGCCTTTAACGTTTCCAAATCCAAACCTCAGTGCCTCCTAGCCTCTTCACCTTCATAAAGCTGGTGTTGGCTTATATAAGCTTGTACTTCAAGCGGTAGATCATCAACAGGCTTACCCTCTGTTAGTTGCGCCCTAACACGCGTTGCCGACACGTCGATTGCATTGAAATCGAGTCGAAAAATGCCGCCGCTCGCAGTCATATTATCTTCAATTTTTTGCAGCCGCGGATAGCGCGCGACCGACACGTTGACTTCACCTCTCAGCCCGGCGCGAGGGACGACTAAAAAGTGCGCAAGGTCCAAAAGGTGCTCCGACTCAACCCAGTTAGGCAAATCCGCCAGTGCATCTTGCCCGAGCACAAAGAAAATGGGCGTTAGCGGAGAGTGCGTTTGCCGCAGATGCCGCAGTACCTCAATCGTTGGCACGGTGCGTCCCGTTTTGTACTCGAACCGATCGATCACGACGCTTCGCATTTTCTTCGTTGCGAGTTCCAGCATCGCAAGTCGATGCTCTGGAGAAGCAGTACAAGCTCCTCGATGACCCGGAACGTAGGCAGGCAACATTCTAACGCGCACTCCCAGTTGGGAGATAAGGGATCTAACAATGGCGAGGTGTCCTTCATGGACGGGATCAAATGTGCCACCGAATACCACTTCGGCGCTTTGCTTGCTCATCCGCGGATTTGTCCCTCGCCTCGCACCACCCACTTCAATGTGGTCAACCCTTCCAAACCCACCGGACCCCTAGCATGCAAGCGATCTGTTGAAATCCCGATCTCTGCACCTAATCCATATTCAAAGCCATCAGCGAAACGCGTTGAAGCATTAACCATGACGGAACTGGAATCGACCTCTCGAATAAAACGATTCGCGCTCGCCTCCTCAGCTGTCACTATCGTTTCTGTGTGATGAGAGCCGTAGCGATTGATATGACTAATCGCCTCGTCAACACCCGATACCACTCGAATTGAGATGATTGGCCCAAGATATTCAGTTGACCAATCGGCTTCCGTCGCCCCAACTACTCGCTCCACGCCACCCAATAAGCCCATGGCACGCTCGCAAGCTCTTATTTCAACGCCTGCATCGTTCAAGCGGCGACCGATGTTGGGTAGCCAATCGCTGGCTATCGCTTCATGAACCAGCAATGACTCCAGTGCGTTACAAACCGAGTTGCGTTGGGTTTTCCCATTCAAGACAATCGCACTCGCCATCTCAGGATCCGCGCTGGCATCAATGAATGCATGGCAGTTGCCGTCCAAGTGCTTGAGCACCGGAATCTTACTTTCGCTGGCAATCCGCTCTATCAAAGACTTGCCACCACGTGGAATGATCAGATCAACATCCCTTGCTTGCTGTAACAGGTGGCCAACGGCGTCCCGATCTGTGGTGCCAACCAATTGCACGAGTCCCTTGGGTAGTGAAGCTGATTCAAGGCCATTCGCGATTAATGCAGCGAGCGCTTGATTGGTCTTAATAGACTCAGATCCACCTCGAAGGATCACCGCATTGCCTGCCTTAAGGCAGAGCGCCGCTGCATCGACCGTGACATTAGGCCGCGATTCATAAATCATTCCGATGACACCGATGGGCGTTCTCATCCTTGAAATTAGTAAGCCGTTGGGCCGCCTTGTTTCGTCAACAATCGCACCCACCGGGTCTTCTAGTGCCGCCACCTGCGTCAGCCCCTCGCACATTGCCGATACGCGATCGGAATCAAGGGTCATTCTCTCAATGAGTGGCGGCTCAAGGCCGTTAGATCTTGCCCGATCGCAATCAATGGCGTTGGCTGCGAGAATGCGGTCGACTTGTTCACTAAGAAGCTGAGCTATCGCCTCGAGCGCGTCATTTTTCTGATGAGTGGTCGCTCGGCTGCCCACCGCGCTGCTTGAGCGCGCTTGCATCGCAAGGGATTCGATGTGCTCTTTTACATCCATGTTTTTACACCCATGTCGCGTTACTCGCTGTCCTTCCTAGCATTCGTCTAAAAAAACCTAACCCTTACAACCGCTGGGGCTATATATTACTCACGTTGGTGAGCGGCCATTTGTCTGCCATAGTTCTGGCTATCTGATTGCTACGTTTTTGCTATCTATCTGCTGTCTGGCTGCTGTCTGGCTGCTGTCTGGCTGTTAGTTAAGTGCCCCCTGACAGTAACTGATGGATCATCAGCCATCCAATAGGTATCTCGTGCGCCGTTGCCTTAACTAACAAGCGCTCTCGATTTTGATTCAAGCCGCGATTTGATCGTGTTTGGCAATGCTTGACGTAGTGGCTATCTGACCTGCGATCAAATCACGAGCATGCTAAGGCTATTCGTAGTTCCTGTGGTAGTTCTTGTAGTAGTTCTTGGCCCCCTTGCAGCCAAGGGCACTCACCGACGTTACTCACCGGTGCCTTTTTCTTTTTGTATCTCGTCAAGCATGCGCTCTATTCGCGTCAAGCGAGCCAGCGGATCGGAAAGTTCGAGAAAGCGCTGACGCATCGCATTCTTAATGGGTAGCAGCTCAACCAGCCGCCCTCCTAACTCAGCCGCATGCTCATAACGAGGCTGCCTTGCCTCTCGAGCGACACCGGGATGCGCAAGGAGGTCTTCCAAAATCCCGACCAGCAGCTCGTCCTCTGGTCCCACAGGAATGGATGGCTCTGGCTCGAGCAACCGACACTCGGCTCGCAACCCGCCCGATACATCTTCATACGCGTCAAGAATTTTCAGCTTTTGGCGGGCAGTTAGCACCACCTCAAGCTGGCCTTTGGCGTTTTGGTCAAAATCCAAAATCTCGCAATAGGTCCCGACTGACGCAATTTCAGGATGACTTTGGGCACGTGTTTCTTCTGCGGATGCAGCATCACCGGTTGAACCATCGTTTACCCAGATCTGCTGCTCGCTTAGGACTAAGCCAACGCCCACCGCATCTTTAAGACTTCGACCGAGCAAGTCTTGATCTTGAGCTGACGCAACCGTCATCTTTAACTTCCCGCCCGGAAACAAAACCAGAGGCACCGGGAGCAGACCTATCTCAATGTCCGAGTTGTGCACATTCATCATAGGGAGATACGACGCCTTTACTTCACCTACCAATTAGAAAGGGATGTCATCGTCAAAGTCGTCTGATGGGGGAGGACCGAAATCATCTGATTGTTGACTCCGACTGGGGGCTGAACCGCCACCACCCATTGCACCCATCCCGCCTTCACCTCGCGAATCCAACATCTGCATTTCGTTGGCGACGATTTCTGTGGTGTAGTGCTTTTGCCCTTCTCGCTCCCATTCTCTCGTTCTAAGTTCGCCTTCGACATACACTTTTGAACCTCGCTTGAGGTACTCGTTGGCGATCTCAGCTAATCGGTTGAAGAAAACAATCCGATGCCACTCCGTTCGCTCCTTTTGCTCTCCAGAATCGCGGTCTCTCCAAGACTTAGAAGTAGCAATAGACACATTAGTCACCGCACCGCCGGAGGGCATATATCGTGTTTCTGGATCTCGCCCCAGGTTGCCAACCAGAATCACCTTGTTGATGCCTCTCGCCATTTGATTTCTCCCAACTATTTTTCTGCGATTCTAACACCTGAATCTCTTAATCGTGGTCTCATTTACAGGACTTTGACTCTTCAACTTGGCCGTATCCACTTAAATTCAGCATGCTTTGGCTACTTATCATTCGCTATTAACCAGACACGCCTGCCTCGAATCTTGACCTCAATGCGGCCCGTTCGACTACGGTGAACAGAGCCAACACCGTCGCGCAAACGATCAGAAGCGCAGCATCCCCCAGCACAGAAACAATGAATCCTCCCGCTGTCCCGCCGAGAGCAATGCCGGCGAATTGGCAGGTGCTGTAGATCCCCATCACCAATCCTCGACGTGATGCACTAGCCAACAGGGTTGCTCGACTAGGGTAGCTGGCTTCAAGAAAGTTAAATCCCATAAAGAGCAGAATAGACGCGAGCACGAGCAGCCCGGGCGTAGGTTCAGTCGTCAATAAGATCATTGCTATCGCCATCAAGGGAAAAGGCCAAACAGCAGATGAAGTGCTTCCTACACGTCTATCTTTCGCGAGCGGCCAAGCGATGAAAACAAGCGAAAGCACTAAGACAACCAGATAGAAAAGACCATGGTCGCCAACCGCCACCCCCGCTTGAACTAGCGCCTGGGGCAACATCAGAAATACCGCCATTAGTACGAAATGATTTAAGGCGATCCCGACGCAAATAAAAGTAAGGCTCGCTCGATGGTCAGGAGTCAGCCATGGCCCCTTGTCTATATGTCCATGGATTTGGGGTGATTGGTCTTGCCGTTCATCGAGAGTCAAAACCAGCAATGCCGCAACCAATGCCAGCCCCCCACAGAACCAGAACAGAGAAGACAGCCCCAATGTCGAATAAAGCCAAGGCCCAACCACCATCGAAAAGCCAAATGCCAAGGCAATACTACCTCCGACCCCAGCCATAGCCACTGACCGCCTCTCTGGAACGACGACATCTCCAATCCACGCAAGTAAAACGCCAGCGATAGCAGCGCTACCCTGCAAAAACCTTCCGGCAATAACACCTAGCGCCGTGTCGCTGAGCGCAGCTATTACACTGCCCGCAGCGAAGACAAGTAACGCCATTAGTATGACCCTTCGGCGTCCATACCGGTCAGAGGCCCAACCCAAGGGTATTTGCAGCAGACACTGGGCGATGCCGTAGACCCCAACTGCTAATCCGATTTGCCATGATGTTGCACCGAGTTCCTCAACCGCAGCGATTGAAAAGACAGGCAAAATGCAAAAAAGACCGAGCATTCGCAGGAAATAAAGCAGGTAAATCAGGCCTATTGTTGGCATGGTTTAACACCTCGCGCCGAAGGTCATTCCAAAAAAAGAGTGATCTTTTTGATATCGGTTCGCGTTAATCGATGATGATGCATTCCGATCTCTCGGTGGCTCTGCGTGTATTATGCGCTATCGATCTAACCAATTTTGGCTACACCCAACCGACGAAGCAGCATATCGTTGAGATGAATTGATGTCAGCAGAAACTATTTCTATTCGTGGCGCGAGGCAGAATAACCTTCGAAATATCGACGTCGATATCCCTCGAGAACAATTGGTCGTCATCACTGGAGTGTCGGGGTCGGGTAAATCATCCCTTGCCTTCGACACGCTTTATGCCGAGGGACAGCGCCGATACGTCGAAAGCCTATCGACCTATGCACGACAGTTTCTCGCGACCATGGAAAAGCCAGACCTTGATCATATCGAAGGCCTGTCCCCCGCCATCTCAATCGAGCAGCGAACCAGCAACCACAACCCTCGATCGACCGTGGGGACAATCACCGAGATCAGCGACTTCTTACGACTTCTATTCGCGCGAGTGGGGACTCCGCATTGTCCCGATCACGGCAGTCCTTTAATTGCTCAGCCGGTCTCGGCGATGGTTGACCAAGTCTTAGCGCTTCCAGATGAAACCCGGATTATGATTCTCGCGCCCGTGGTGCGGGAGAAAAAAGGCAATCATCAACATCTATTGCGAGAATTGGGCCGAAGCGGCTTTGTTCGAGCGAGAATCGATGGCCTGGTCACCGAACTGGAAGACGCCCCGCCTTTAGACCGCGGTCAGACTCACACGATTGAGGTCATCGTCGATCGATTCAGGGTCAGACCGGAAATGAGGACCAGAGTTGCAGATTCCTTCGAAACGGCATTATCGACTGCTGACGGGCTGGCTATCGCCTCGTTCATGGATTCTGAAGATGAGGACCTACTCTTTTCCTCCAAATACGCCTGTGCAGAATGCGGGCACAGCGTCCCTGCGCTCGAACCAAGACTCTTTTCCTTTAACAGTCCCATCGGCGCATGCGGGTCATGTGAAGGCATGGGAGAGGAGACTTACTTCGATTCCGGGACCCTCATTCGCGACCCAGCACTCAGTTTGTCTGAGGGCGCCATCAGCGGGTGGGATCGTCAACACGTCTATTACTATCAGTTACTCGAGCAACTGAGCGAACACGATCAGTTCTCGATGGACATCCCCTTTGAGGACCTTGATCCTAAACATATAAAAACCATTTTTTATGGTAGTGCGGCGAGAGAAATCCCTTTCACTTACGTGGATCAGACAGGGGAGCGCGTTCTGCGTGCTCATTCTTTCGAAGGCATCATTCCGAATCTTGAGCGGCGTTTTGACGAAACCGAATCTCAAACCGTTCGCGATCAGTTAAGCCAGTACCAGGTGACCCAGCCCTGCCGAACTTGTCGCGGACAACGGCTAAGTCGTGATTCGCTCGCGGTAAGGATCGATGGGCGAAGTTTTGCACAGATCTCTGACCTCTCAATCCAAGACGCCAGTGATTACTTTGAGGCCTTCGACCTTGGAGGCTACCAGGGCGAGGTTGCCGGCAAGATCTTAACTGAATTAAAAGCTCGACTTTCGTTCTTGTGCAATGTCGGTTTGAATTACCTTACGTTGAGCCGTTCGGCAAGTACGCTCTCTGGAGGCGAGGCCCAGCGAATCCGACTCGCGAGCCAGATTGGAGCAGGACTCGTCGGCGTTATGTATGTTTTGGACGAACCCTCTATTGGGCTTCACCAACGAGATAATGAAAAGCTGCTCAATACGCTGATTCACCTGCGCGATTTAGGCAATTCAGTCATCGTTGTCGAGCATGATGAGGATGCGATTCGCACTGCGGACTACATTATTGATATGGGGCCAGGTGCTGGGGAACAAGGCGGCGAAGTAATTGCTGCCGGGCCGCTGACGTCTATCCTTGCGTGTTCTGATTCGAAGACCGGCCAGTACTTATCGGGTAATAGCGGGCGTCGGGAGAAAAAGCGTCTGTCTCCTCCGCCAAAGAATCAATGGCTCGTTCTCCATGGCGCTCACCAGCATAACTTAAAGCGCGTTAGCTTCGAGTTGCCTAGCGGGCTCATGACGGTCGTGACCGGCGTATCTGGATCAGGCAAGTCGACCCTGATTAATAAGACGCTGTATCCAGTAGCCGCACACCAATTAAACCGCGCTAGCAAACCAAATGAGACCCACTTTGAAACACTCGCCGGGCTCGATTTATTCGACAAAGTGATCAACATTGATCAAAGCCCTATTGGCCGCACACCCCGATCCAATCCAGCCACCTATACGCAGATCTTTAACGCGGTGCGTGATCTATTTGCGGGCACGCCCGAAGCGCGCAGCCGAGGTTACAAGGCAGGACGATTTAGCTTCAACGTAAAGGGTGGGCGTTGTGAGGTTTGCCAGGGTGACGGGCAAATTAAGGTCGAAATGCACTTTCTTCCTGACTTTTATGTTCAATGTGACGAGTGCCAAGGTCGACGCTATAACCGAGAGACGCTGGAGATTCTATACAAGGGTAAAACCATTGCCGATGTTCTGAACTTAACCGTCACAGAAGCGCTCCCGTTCCTAGGCGCGATCCCCGTCATCAAACGACGTTTGAGTACGCTCATTGATGTTGGGCTCGGCTATATCCGGCTCGGCCAAAGTGCGTTGACGCTGTCTGGAGGCGAGGCACAGCGGGTGAAATTGGCACGGGAGCTGGCAAGACAGGACACTGGACAGACGCTTTACATCCTGGACGAACCAACAACGGGTCTACACTTTCACGATATTGAGCAGTTACTCGACTGTCTCGAGCAACTCAAAGAACGGGGGAATACGCTCATTGTTATCGAGCACAATCTCGACGTCATAGCTGCTGCTGATTGGGTGATCGACCTGGGTCCAGAGGGAGGCGAAGGCGGCGGTAACATCATTGCCGCGGGCACACCAGAATCCGTTGCAACCGTCGCTGAGTCGTTCACCGGACAGTATCTCGCAGCGCATCTAGCAGCCAATCATTAGGCAAATGCCTCCATCGTTGCAGGTAGGGCGGCCCCTTGGGTCACCGGTGCACCGATATCAGCGAGCACCGACTCTAGTGCTGATACGCATAGCAACACATTTTCTCTTCGACTCGCATAACCCATCAACCCGATACGCCAAACTTTGCCCGCGAAAACGCCAAGCCCTGCACCAATTTCTAGGTTAAATTCGCTAAGCAGGCGCTGACGTACCAACGCTTCATCGACGCCATCCGGCACAGACACAAGATTTAACTGCGGTAACCGTTCGCTCTCAGGAACGACAAAGTTGAGCCCCAGTGCCTCAAGCCCTGCCTTCAAAGCTTGATGATGCATCGCATGACGACGCCAAGAAGCCTCCAGCCCTTCTTGCTGAAGCAGCGATAAACTCTGATGTAGCCCATAGAGTGCGTTGACCGGAGCAGTATGATGATAGGCGCGCGTGGTGTTTTCACCCCAATAGCCCATCACCAAGTTCATATCCAAAAACCAGGATGCAACGGGGTGATTGCGCGCTTTAATTGCTTCAATGGCGCGATCCGACATCGAAA